>SKEN01000199.1_pt1 | contig 54789 bp, 61 predicted proteins | sample 4826711 | NCBI WGS metagenome assembly SKEN01 (sample SAMN11008808, study PRJNA524170) | human gut metagenome | biome: Human fecal sample; material: Feces; isolation source: fecal sample from pouch patient p39 | host: Homo sapiens | place: Israel: Tel-Aviv | collected 2015-02-10 | reverse complement strand
TCTTGAAGCCGAGATCCGTGAAAGGGTTTACAAAGCGGGATGACATAATAAAGATGATTTTATGGTTTCTGACCGCAAAGAAACGAATTCTATCTGGAAATTCCTATGAATGAGCGCTTTTTATTATATCAGAGATCTAACTTGACTTTGGGGTTCTCTTACGAAGAGATTCCCATTTTTTATTATACCTAAATATGCAAGAAACACCTTTCTGCAAGCCTATTATACAATAACTCATCACTGCAACAAACCTATTTTCCCTATTATGTTTCTTTTTGCAAGAGAGAAGTAAAAATGACAGACATACACAATGCCTTAGAATAAAAAAACGGACTGTACAGTCTTTCTTTTCTGTACAGTCCGCTTAAATTATATACAATGTAGAGAGATAACGTTTATTCTTCGTCAGCAAACATCGGGTCCCATGCCGGAAGACGGATTGGTTTCTGTTTTAAAATATCCAGCACCTTGGCAGGAACATATTTCTTTTCTGCCACCACACGGAACATATATTCATCAAACCATTTATCTGTCATGATAAGGTGTCCTCTGTATCCACTGGCACTGCCCCAACTGTTTTCCACCATCCATTTTTTCGGCTTTCCCGCTTTATCCAAGTCCACCGCCATCAAGGTCATGGCATGGCTGCTGCCACTGGAGAAAGTTTGGATACGTTGTTTCTTGTCCATGCCGAAAGTAGTTCCCATCAATGATTCGTAATCATAATTATCAGGGTCCAGCAAGCCACGTTTACTATCAAGGAACTTGCCTACATCACAAGAAAAATACATCATGGTACTGTCCTTGATGGAAGCTATGGCTATTTCTTTAATATCCTCTATCGGCAAGTTTACATAAGTCCAATTCTTGCCATCATAACGGTGACGGTCAAAATCTATTTCATAACATTTATAAAACTCGCGGCTGGGATCATTCATCAGCATTACATAGTTATTGGTCAAATCATTTCCCAAAAACTCTTTATAGAAAGACACCGGAGTATATTCTTTCGCTTCCCCACCCTTCAGACTCCATGTAAAGGTGGAAACAGGTTCGCCAAGGGTCAGCACCAGCATACGATAAACCGTTCCCAGCATTTCTGTCTTTTTCTTTTCCAGTTCGGCCGGCTTCGCTCCGGTAGCGGCGGCTTCGCGTAGTTGTAAACCAAATTCCTTCAGTTTCAGTCCTATCAGACTACTCATCTTTCCGGTATTCTCACTGCTGAAAGTTTCCACCATTGCACTCTTGGGGACCAGTCCGTATTTCTCTATAATATCCGATACTCCTGTGAATTGTCCCCCATCGCTTAAGGGATGCTTGAACAGCCATTCCACCATTTTATCGTCCATGGGCTTTCCACTGGTATCAATGATTCCCTGTAAGAATAAGTTTGCTTTTTCTAATTGGTCGTAGAAAAAGCAGTAGTTCTGTGAGAACTCCATCTCATCCAGTCCGTATTTGGCAATCATCTGGCTGCGGAGTACGTTCAGTCCGGTAAAAAGCCAGCAACGACCGGAAGATTGTTGGTCGGTTATTCCCTTGGATAGCACCTTGTGTGAAAACTCCGTATCAAAATCGGCACGGTTCTCCTGGTTCAATGCCAACGTGTTGATACTTGTTCCGCCTAAGGCGTTACGGATGGCTTTGTCGGCAGGAGTTGCCTTATAACTTTGTTTGATTTGATTCAGCATTTCACCTGAAATGCCTCCCTGTTGTGCCTGGGCTGTCAATGCAGCCGCAAACAGAAGAGCGAATGTGATGTGTTTCTTCATATTATTGTAAAAATATAAAATGATTTATTAGGGTGGGTAAATGTACAAGTTATTTTTGAACCCTGCTAATCTTTCACGTGAAAGATATATAATCATCAGCTCCTATCATTATTATGACAGGCCCGGCTGTTCTGCTTTTTTCTTTATCTTATATCCCAGTATAGCAATTGTGATACTCATCAAGGGACTGATAATGTTAAAGAATGCGTAAGGCAGATACACAATGGTGGGAACACTAAGGATAGTGGCCTGTGTCATACCGCATGTATTCCAGGGTATCAATGGCGAAGTGACTGTAACAGAATCTTCCGTCGTGCGGCTCAGCAGTTTGCTTTCATAACCGTTTGCACTATAGATGTCTTTAAACATATTACCCGTCAGGATAATGGATATATATTGATCTGCTGTAGCAAGATTCAGGAACAAGCCCGATGCAACTGTGGACGACACCATTCCTACCCGCTTTTTCGTAAAACGTACAAATACAGAAGTGATACTGCCGAGCATTCCTCCGGCTGTCATCGCCCCTCCGAAACACATGGCGCAGATAATCAGCCAGATGGTATTCATCATACCCGCCATTCCGCGAGTGGATATCAGTTCGTTTATTTCCGCATTACCGGTTTCCAATTGGGTTCCACCATAAAGCATTCCCATTCCTCCTTTGAACAAGGCGGCAATCCCTTCGACTCCTTGTCCGGCGATTTCGCATAATAGTCCGGGCTGGAAAATCAAGGCAAAGACGGTAGCCAGAGCCGTAGAAACAAATAGAGTGATGATGGAAGGCACTTTACGTGCAATCAGTATCGCTGTGACAACGGGGACAATCATCAACCACCATGAAATATGGAACTTATCACTCAATATACGGGTGTATTCGGCGATATGACCGGTATCAGTGGCTTCATGTGACAATCCGGCTATGGTAAAGATTATCAAAGTGATGACAAGTGATGGAACGGTGGTAATCATCAAGTAACGGATATGAGTGAACAGCGGTGTATCCGTTACGGATGATGCCAGAATGGTGGTATCCGAAAGCGGAGAAACTTTATCACCGAAATAGGCTCCGGAGATAATCGCACCTGCAATCCAACCTTCACTGAAACCTTGCGCCTTCCCTATTCCCATCAGTGCAATGCCGATAGTGGCGATGGTAGTCCATGAGCTGCCTGTCATGACAGATACTACCGCACAAATAATGCAAGTGGATACCAGGAAAAAATGAGGATGAATAACCTGTATGCCATAATATATTAATGTAGGGACTACACCGCTGACCATCCATGCTCCGGACAAAGCTCCGATGATCAGCAAGATAATAAGTGCGGTACTTACCCCGGCTATATTATTGGTGACAGCCAGTTCGAAGTCCTTCCACGGACGACGGAATCCCGCCATACCTATCAGCACACAAACAGCTGTAGCCACTAGCAGACAGACTTGGCTGCCACCGGACAAGGCATCACTTCCAAATGTACGGATAGTGACAAACAATAATAAAATAAGTACGAATACGGGTAAAAGGGATACTAACGGTGAAGGGATTTTGTTATCTTTCATTCTTTTTTTATTCAATTTTTATTCAAAATGTAAATAGAACTATCAATTTGGTTTTCAGCGTGCAAAGTTCGGAATATTTTTTGAGTTCTAAAAGTCAATCGGCGGTATTTAAAGACTTTTTTTGTATTTGCAGGTAAACCTTTTTGCAAGGGGGGCGTTATTAGTTCAAATTATAACCTAAAACTTAACAAATATGAATGAATTAGTTGGTGGCTTAGGCTACGCTGTAAAAAATTGGTGGATGTCCCTGTTGCTGGGCTTGCTCTACATTGCGGTAGCACTATGCTTATTGTTCGCTCCTGTGAGCAGTTATGTGGCACTGAGTGTCATCTTCAGTATCTCGATTCTGGTCAGTGGCATTCTGGAAGTCTTTTTTGCTGCCGGAAACAAAAAAACAATCAGCAGTTGGGGATGGTATCTTGCCGGAGGTATTATTGATTTGCTGATAGGTATTTATCTGGTATTCTATCCGTTGGTCAGCATGGAACTGATTCCGTTTATTGTTGCTTTCTGGCTGATGTTCAGAGGGTTTACATTGTGTGGCTATTCCACAGATTTGAAACGCTATGGCACAAAGGACTGGGGGTGGTATCTGGTGTTTGGCATTCTGGTTATTCTTTGCTCTATGGCTATCATCTGGCAACCTGGACTTGGTGCTGTTACCGTGCTCTATATGCTGTCCATCACTTTTCTTATTATCGGATGTTTCCGTGTCATTTTCTCCTTCGAGTTGAAAAGATTGCATAAAAACAAGTAAAAAAAATCGTTTATTTTGGGCTACGTCATACGTTATTCGTATTTTTGTTAGCCCAAAATAAACAATGATTTCTAGTAAGAGTCTTAAATACACTGTGCGTATTCTGCTAGGTACACTGATTGGTGTCTACCTGGGAATAATTGTGCTGCTGAACATACCGTATGTTCAGGGCAAATTATCTGTTTTTGTAACTAAGGAATTAAAAAATATACTGAATACGGAGGTTTCTGTAGGACGGATTGATATGGGTTTGCTGAACCGTATCATTGTGGAAGATGTCCTTTTGCATGACCGGAAGAACCAGGAGATGCTGAAAGTAGCCCGCTTATCGGCAAAATTCGACCTTCTGCCTTTATTGAACGGTAAAGTCACCATCAGCAGTGTCCAGCTTTTTGGATTTACGGTCAATTTGAACCGGGAAACTCCGGAATCTGCCCCTAATTTCCAGTTTGTGTTAGACGCTTTCGCGTCCAAAGATACGGTTAAAACAAAATCTAATTTGGATTTACGAATTAATTCCGTGCTGATAAGGCGTGGCAGAGTGACATACGATATATTATCGGAACCGGAAACTCCCGGTAAGTTCAATGCCCATCATCTATCGGTGAAGAATCTCGCTGCAACGCTTTCACTGAAGGCATTGCGCAGCGACTCGTTGAATGCCGCCATCCGGCGGGTCAGCTTTGACGAACAATGTGGTTTTTCATTGCAGAAGTTCGCCATGAAAGTTACAGCCAACAATAAACGTTTGGATATTAAGGATTTTGGTGTGGAGCTTTCAAATACTGCTTTAAAGATAGACAGTCTGACCTTGAAGTATGACAGCCTGCCCGAATTGCCCCAAATGACAGAAAATGTAAGATATGACGGCTCTTTGAAGGCTTCCGTTATACTGAAAGATTTGGCTCCTTTTGTGCCTGCCTTGTCACGCTTTGAAGAACCGTTGGATCTAAATCTGGTTTTCTCCGGTCACGGCAAACATTTGGACTGCCCCACCCTGCGGCTGACTAACCACCACGGATTGATGATTGCAGGGGAAGCTGCCTTAAGTAACTGGGATGCAGGCATGGATATGTACATTTACGGCAAACTGGGTAACTTGACCATGACAAAAGAGGGCATAAACGTTCTGATGACGAACCTGACGGGAAAGGTTCCTCCCATTTTGCAACGTTTGGACTATATTCGTTTTAACGGGGAAGCGGCGGGCTATCTGCATGATCTCACACTGACAGGCTTGTTCCATACAGGGGCAGGCATGGTGAAAACGGACGTGATGATGAGCATTGATGAACAAAGTATGAGCAGAACCTATTCGGGTAGTGTGGCGAGTGCAGACCTGGATTTGGGAAAATTACTTAATCAGGAAAAGAAATTCGGCAAGGTGGATTTCAATGTGGAACTGAAAGGTTTCAACTATAAGAACCGATATCCGGAATCATACATCAAAGGAATCATATCTTCCTTTGAATATAGTCAATATCAATATGAAAATATCATGTTGGATGGCGTATATAAGGACGGAGGCTTTAACGGGCGCTTATCCATGGACGACGCAAACGGTTCTGTCCAGATAGACGGTAATTTCAATGTTGCCAAAACAATCCCTGACTTTAACCTGAAGGCATCCGTAAAGAACCTGCGCCCTCACGACCTCCATCTGTCGGACAAATATGAGAATGCCAGTATTTCACTGGGCCTCACTGCTGATTTCACCGGCAAATCCATTGACGACATGAACGGGCGCATTTCATTGGACAGCCTGCAATTAAACGCTCCCGATGAAGGAGGGTGTTTTCTGGATAATCTGACTATTACAGCCGGACAGGTAAGCGGTGAAAAAGAGTTGCGCATAAATTCATCCTTCATGACAGCGGTGATACGAGGTGACTATTCCTACCACACCATTCCGGCCAGCGTGGTAAAGACGGTACAACGCTATATTCCGTCCTTACTGACTATAAAGGATAATATGCCTGAGCCTCACAATAACTTCCAGTTTGATATCTGCCTGGAAAATGCCGAAGTGCTATCCAAATTATTTCAGATTCCATTGGAATTATACCTGCCGGCATCTTTAAAAGGATATTTTAACGACGGCGAGGAAAAGTTGCACGTAGAAGGACATTTTCCGGAATTCAGATACAATGGAACACGTTATGATTCGGGCGTTTTATTTTGTGAGAATCCTTCCGACCGGTTCAAATGTTCACTGCGAGGCGGTATGCTGATGAAAAGTGGTGCAATGCTTAACTTCTCGGTGGAAGCCAATGCCAAAAACGATCATTTGGAAACAACAATTAACTGGGGGAACAATACTGATGTGACTTACGGTGGTAAATTTGCCGCCGATACCCGTTTCTTCAAAACGGAAGGTCCCCACCCTATTCTTCAGGCAGATATAAACATACAGCCCACAAAAGTAGTGCTGAATGATACGGTATGGAACATTCATCCCTCGCATATCGCCATAGATTCGGGACGCGTATTCATTGACAATTTCCTGTTTGAACATGAGGACCAGTATTTAAGGATAGATGGTAAACTGACCAAGAAGGAAAGTGATTCCTGCCGGGTGGATTTGAGAAATATCAAGCTGGACTATGTACTGGATATTGTGCAGTTTGACGATGTAGAGTTCGGCGGACTTGTAACCGGAAAGGTTCATCTGAAAAGTGTCATGAAGAACCCGGTGATGCGGACCCGTCTGAATGTGCACAAATTCTGTCTGAACCGTTCTTTATTAGGAGAAGCCGACATTGCAGGTGTATGGGATAAGGAATTGGGCGGAGTACGACTGGATGCCCAAATAGCGGAAAAAGGAATTTCCTCCACTCATGTGACAGGGTATGTCTCTCCCAAGTTAAAAGGTCTTGATCTGTCGATTCGGGCAGATAGTACCAATCTGGGATTCTTACAACCTTTTATAGAAGGAATTTTCAGTGAAATAAATGGCCGTGTCAACGGAAATGTCCGTTTATATGGCGATTTCAAGCATTTGGATCTGGAAGGTGAAGTGAGGGCCAAAATGGATGCTAAAATTGATGTGTTGAACACCTATTTCCAAATCCGGGATGACTCCATACATATATCTTCGGGCAGTCTGGATTTCAGGAATGTAAAAGTCTATGACCGTGAGGGACATGACGGACTGGTAAATGGTTATCTGCATCACACAAAGCTGAAAAATCTGATGTACCATTTCAATATACGAGGCAACAACCTGTTGATGTACAATACCTACGAAGCCGGGAATATGCCTTTTTACGGAAAAGTATATGGTACAGGAAATGTGGTACTGGATGGTGGAAATAATGCGATGACAGTGGACGCTTCACTGACCACAGGCAACAATACCAGCTTCACTTATATAACCGGAGTAACCACGGAAGCAGCGAGCAATCAGTTTATCACTTTTGTAGACAAAACCCCCAAGCGCATTCACGATAATGTGGAAACCAATCTTTACCACCACTCTAATGTGCGTAAGACTAAAGAGGACGACGGACCTCCTATGGATCTCCGCATCAACATGTTGATAGAAGCAACTCCCAGCGCTACCATGAAAATTATCATGGATCCTGTAGCGGGAGACAATATTACAGCAACCGGAAATGGAAACCTGCAAGTGAATTTTTTCAATAAAGGTGATTTCCGTATGTTCGGTAGCTATGTCATAGATCAAGGTATGTATAAACTAAGCATGCAGGAAGTAATACGCAAGGACTTTACCTTGAAATCAGGTGGCACGGTGACTTTCTCAGGTGACCCTTATCAGGCGAATCTTGATTTACAGGCGGTATACACGGTTAATTCTGCTTCTTTAAGTGATTTGGTAGTAGATCCCTCGCGCAACCAAGGTACGGTGAAGGTAAACTGTCTGATGAATCTGACTGGAAATTTATCCAATCCGGATATTAAATTCGATTTGGAACTGCCCACTGTAAGCGAGGAAGACCGGGAATTGGTACGTAGTGCTACCAGTACGGAAGAACAAATGAATACACAGATTATTTATTTGCTGGGAATTGGTAAGTTCTACACCTATGATTATGCCAATAATGACCAATCCTCTAATGCAACCAGTTCTTTAGCCTTCAGTACACTTTCCGGTCAGCTGAACAATATGTTGTCCCAATGGATGGGCAATAAAAACTGGAACATAGGCGCCAACCTGAGTACCGGTGAAAAAGGTTGGACAGATGTGGAAGCAGAAGCTATGTTGTCCGGCAGGTTATTGAATAACAGGCTGATGATAAATGGAAACTTCGGCTATAAGGAGAATGTAATGGCAAATAGCAACTTCGTAGGAGACTTTGAAGCGATATGGTTATTGACAAAAAACGGAGATTTCCGTTTGAGAGGGTATAATCAGACCAATGACCGCTATTTTACTAAATCTACCCTGACCACTCAAGGAGTAGGTCTCATGTATAAAAAAGATTTCAATACTTGGGATGAACTGTTCCGCTGGTTCTTATGGAAAAGACGGAAAAGCTCGTTACAAAAACGAAGCGATGACTAATTAACCTATAAAGTTTATTTCATATCTTTGCGAAGTAAATTTAAAAATATGAATATGTCCTATTTACCCGCCGAATGGCATAAACAAAGTTTGATTCAACTAACGTGGCCCCATAAAGACACAGACTGGGCATACATGTTGGACGAAGTGAATGACTGTTTTCTTAAGATAGCTTATGAGGTTTTGAAACGTCAGAGTTTGTTGATTGTGGCTCCAGACCCCGATTCCATAAGAGATAGTATAGATAATTATGGAGCTGATATCCAAAAACTAGTCACATCAAAAATCAACACAAATGATACTTGGGCACGCGATCATGCTTTTATCACCCTGTTGAAAGAAGACGCTACTCCCCTGCTGCTGGATTTCTGTTTTAATGGCTGGGGAATGAAGTTTGCCGCAAATTATGATAACCAGATTAATAACGAACTGTATTTTCACCATCCTGTTCTGAAAGGTGAATATGTTTTCTGCCGGAATTTTATTTTAGAAGGAGGTTCCATAGAAAGTGATGGGAAAGGAAGCCTACTGACTACAGAGCAATGTTTGCTGGCTAAAAACAGAAATGAAATGAACCGACAGGAAGTGGAGGATTTTCTAAAAGAAACATTTAACTTAAAACAGGTTCTATGGTTGAAACACGGTTATCTGGCAGGTGATGATACAGACAGCCATGTGGACACATTGGCACGTTTCTGTCCGGATGATACCATTGTGTATGTAAAGTGCACCAATGAAAAAGATGAACACTATAAGGAACTGGCAATGATGGAAGAAGAACTAAAAGCGTTCCGTACTTTGGACGGCAAACCATACCGTCTGCTTCCGCTACCTATGGCAAGTGCTGTTTATGATGAGGAACATCATCGCTTGCCGGCAACTTATGCCAATTTCCTGATAATGAATGAAGCTGTGCTTTATCCTACTTATGCTGATTCTGTGAATGATATGCGCGCCAAAGAAGTATTGGCTGAAGCATTTCCCGGAAGAGAGATAGTAGGTATTGACTGCACTGCTTTAATAAAGCAACATGGCTCGCTGCATTGCGTCACCATGCAATATCCCGAAGGTGTATATTAATAAATATATGTATGAAAAGAACGATTAAAGTAGGAATTATCCAACAGACATGCACTAATGATATCCGTCACAATTTGAGCAAACTGCACCACAATATAGAACAGGTGGCGGCAGCAGGTGCACAGCTGGTTGTATTGCAGGAGTTGCACAACACCCCTTACTTCTGTCAGACAGAAGATACGGATATGTTTGATTTGGCGGAACCGGTTCCCGGTCCTTCTACCGGCTTCTACAGTGAGTTGGCTGCCGGATACGGTATTGTACTGGTTACTTCGTTATTCGAGAAGCGTGCTCCGGGGCTATATCACAATACAGCCGTCGTTTTTGACAAAGATGGCAGTATAGCAGGGAAATACCGCAAAATGCATATTCCCGATGATCCCGCCTATTATGAGAAATTCTATTTTACTCCCGGTGACCTGGGATTTGAACCTATTCAGACATCACTGGGAAAACTAGGTGTACAAGTCTGCTGGGACCAATGGTATCCCGAAGGTGCACGGCTGATGGCACTGAAAGGTGCTGAAATTCTTATATACCCTACAGCTATAGGTTGGGAAAGCACAGACACTCAAGAAGAGAAAATCCGTCAACTAGGTGCATGGGTAACCGTGCAGCGTGGACATGCCGTGGCAAACGGCCTGCCGGTTATCGCCGTGAACCGTGTAGGACATGAGCCCGATCCTTCCGGTCAGACTAATGGTATCCAATTTTGGGGTAATAGCTTCGTGGCAGGTCCTCAAGGAGAAATACTGGCACAAGCCAGCAATATGGATGAAGAAAATATGGTAGTGGAACTGGATATGACCCGTAGTGAGAATGTTCGTCGCTGGTGGCCTTTCCTCCGTGACCGGCGTATTGATGAGTTTGAAAATCTAACCCGACGCTTTATAGATTAAATACAAACGTTATCGTTATATAAATTCACATATTCGTTAAACAATTCATGGTTAAGGCTGTTTTAGTTATCAGAATATTCAAAAGATATTATTGATTTACTAAACAGCTTAATTATGAAAAAAGTATTATTTTTAGCCGCATTGTTACTTGTTTGCTTCAGCGGAGTGACAAATGCACAAACCAGAAAACAAAGAGAAGACGCTAAACGCGAAGCATGGAAGAAAGAACGTCAGGAAAAGAAAGCCTTGGAAGCTCAGCAGGACTCTGTATCCTACGTCCAAGCAATTAATGCTTTAAAAAACGGTTCTTTTGTATTAGAAGCTGATAACGTTGTATTCCGTAATGGAATAATGCGTTTTGTTTCCTCTAACACGAATTATGTGGAAGTAAACGATGGGCAAGGTATTATTCAGACCGCCTTTACTAATTTTGTGTATAACTGGAGCCCGAACGGCTTAGGAGGTGTCACGGTTCAGGGAAATGTGAACGGAATAAGTATGCGCCAGGATAAAGACGGTAATGTGTACTATAATTATGGAATTAATGGGATTGCCGTTTCGGCCACCGTTTCCATTGTACTGACTGGCGGAACCAATCAGGCCAGTGTTACTATAAATCCAAATTTCTCAGGCAATACGCTGACAATGAACGGATATCTGGTTCCCTATAACGAAAGTAGTGTATTCCAAGGAACAACATGGTAATTCATTAAGAAGATATGAGAAAAAGGAATGGGCATTTTCACTACCCATTCCTTTTTATTTATTATTATAGCATTGGAAATGTTTCTTGTCTGCTCATAACATTAACCGAGGTTGTGATTCCAATTCCAATAAAAACCTTTTAGCGGACAGTCCACCTCCATATCCTGTCAGCGAGTGGTCACTACCGATCACACGATGGCAAGGTGCAAAAATTGATATGGAATTTGCACCATTAGCATTGGCTACCGCACGAACTGCTTGGGGCATCCCGATATGCCTGGCCATTTCACCATAAGATATTGTCCTGCCAAACGGTATCTTTAACAGTTCATTCCATACTGTTTTCTGAAAATCCGTGCCCACAAAAAGAAGCGGCACACTAAATTCTTTGCGTTGTCCTGCAAAATACTCGTTGAGTTGCTCTATTGATTCTTCGATTATTTCTGACGTACTTATTTCAAATTCGGCACACAATACCCGCTTCAACCGTTGATTCACACGATCGCAGTGTTTTTCCACCTGCCAGTCACACAGGCAGAGTTTTCCGCCAAATGAACCGAGCAGCAACACTCCGCAGGGTGATTCATAACTCTTTATCTTGATCGTATTTTTCTCTTTCATACACTTTTTATATGCTTCCTTCATATGTTTATAAGCTGTTTCAGCTTATCGGACTACTTTAAACCAAAAAGACAAAGCGTAGCGAATTAGCTGAAACAGCATTCACTACGCTTTGTTCGGATCGTCCCGTTATCGGCCTTTTATACAATACCCTATATAAAAAGCGGAAAAAACTTACTTATCCTCTTTTATATCAACGACCAGATTCAACTCATCCAATTGTGATTGATCCAAAGCAGCGGGAGCATCCAACATCACATCACGTCCACTATTATTTTTAGGGAATGCTATACAGTCACGGATACTATCAAGTCCTGCAAACAAAGAAACCCAACGATCAAGACCGTATGCCAAACCACCATGAGGAGGTGCTCCGTATTTGAATGCATTCATCAGGAAGCCGAATTGTTCTTGTGCCCTTTCCGGAGTAAAGCCCAAAATTTCAAACATCTTGGCCTGTAATTGTGAATCATGGATACGAATTGAACCACCTCCTACTTCTACACCGTTTACTACCATATCGTAAGCATCGGCACGAACAGCAGCCGGATCTGTATCCAACAAAGGAATATCTTCTTCTTTCGGATGAGTGAACGGATGGTGCATGGCCATCAGACGGCCTTCTTCTTCACTCCACTCAAACATCGGAAAATCAACAACCCACAGACAAGCAAATTTATTCTTATCACGCAGTCCCAGCTGACGTCCCACTTCCAGACGAAGTTCGCATAACTGCTTGCGGGTCTTCATAGCATCAGGACCACTCAGAATCAGGATCAAGTCACCCGGCTTGGCACTGAAAGCTTCCTTCATCTGCTGAAGTACTTCCTGTGAATAGAATTTGTCTACACTGGATTTTACATTGCCATCAGCTTCCACACGGGCGTAAACCATACCTTTCGCACCGATCTGAGGTTTCTTGACAAATTCTGTTAATTGGTCTAACTGTTTACGGGTATAACTTGCAGCGCCTTCCGCACAGATACCACCAATATATGCCGCATCATCAAAAACAGAAAAGCCATGACCTTTCATGATATCCATCAATTCCACAAACTTCATGCCGAAACGCAAATCCGGTTTGTCACTACCGTAATATTTCATGGCATCGGCCCATGTCATACGCAGAAACGGTTCGCTCAACTCGACTCCACGTAACTCCTTGAACAAATGTTTTGCCATTCCTTCGAAAGTGGAAATGATATCTTCTTGTTCAACAAAACTCATCTCACAGTCTATCTGAGTAAACTCAGGCTGACGGTCTGCACGAAGATCTTCATCACGGAAACACTTTACAATCTGGAAGTAACGATCAAAGCCGGAAACCATCAGCAATTGCTTCAGTGTTTGCGGAGACTGTGGCAGTGCATAAAACTGTCCCGGGTTCATACGTGAAGGAACAACAAAATCACGGGCTCCTTCAGGAGTAGAACCTACCAACATAGGAGTTTCCACTTCCAGAAACCCTTTGCTGTCCAAATATCGGCGCACTTCCATTGTCATTTTATGACGAAGTTCCAAATTTTTACGCACACAATTACGGCGTAAATCCAAATAGCGGAATTTCATACGGATATCATCACCTCCGTCACTATTATCTTCTATCGTAAAAGGAGGAGTTACCGCTGAATTAAGTACATTCAATACCGATACGATAATTTCAATTTCACCGGTGGGAATATTCATATTCTTATTTGAACGTTCGTTCACTTCACCGGTTATTTGAATAACAAATTCACGCCCCAAGTGATTGGCACGTTCACAAAGTTCGGCATTCACCGCTTCGTTGAATACCAATTGGGTAATACCGTAACGGTCACGAAGATCGACAAACGTCATCCCTCCCATTTTACGTGCACGCTGTACCCAACCTGCCAACGTTACACTTTTGCCTGCATCGGAAAGTCTGAGCTCTCCGCAAGTATGACTTCTGAACATATATTCTTAAATTTAATCAATTGTTTGGCAAAGGTACGATATGTTTTCCATTGTACAAAACTGCCTACAAGAAAAAAAGTCCCGTAGCTGTATACCAACGGAACTTTTTTAATCTGGATGTACAGATCTCAATTCTTGAACATTTCAATGACATCCCTTAATTCTCCTGGAAATACTTCACCAGTTTTCTCCCACAACATCTTGCCTTTACGTTGGAGGACAAAGCTGGGAGCTATTTCTATTTCATAGGCATCGGCTACTTTCCGATTACTTTCTATATTGACTCTTACAATATTGACCGGTTTTTCAAATTCATGTAACAGCGGTTCAATCCATTCACAATGGGGAGACCAATCCGCATAAAACACAACCAGCAATAATGAGTCCGACTGGTTTACCTCTTCTAGTTTTCCAGTTATATCCATTACTGTTTTCAATTTTAAATTATCCTCTACTTCCTAAACTGTTCACGTCAGGATTTAACTCTTTTACCGCTGCTTTCACCTGCTTCTTGGTAGGCTTACCAGTATTGGACACTTGTTCAACAGGAAACCGCTGACCACTATTCGTCAGCTCATCCTTTTGTTCCATCTTTTTCTTTTCTTCTTTACCCATATCTTCTCATTTTTAAGGTTTATGCTAATAATGCAACAAAATAGATAAAAAGATGGTTCACATAAAAAGTGAAAAAGGATGCCTGAAAATTATTCAGACACCCCTTTACTACTACATTTAAAACTACGTGAAATTGAGATTATTATACTTTACGGTCGCAATAACGTTTGCATTGTGCACAAATATCATACCCCAGCATAGCTCCAAGAATAAAATCCTGCTCGGGTGACAATTTGTTCAGTGGCTGATTCACTAGGAAACGAATGGCATTAATGCATTCTTTTCTACCGAAAAACAGGTTTATTTTATCATTTCCCACGGGCTGGATTATGTAATTAATCTTTTGATTGATCAGCCGTTTTACAGCAAAATCTTCATACTTCCTCTTGGTAGTATAGAGTACCATCTGACGTACTCCTTTTTTTAATTCATAAATATGATTCAGAAATACTTTCAATTCTACCGGGTTTATGTCTGAAGCTATCATAAGGCAATTGTCAAAATTACAGGTTCTTCTTTATTTCTTCAACCCAACTGTTAATACGTTCTTCAGTCTTGCCACTTTCGTTCACGTCATCAAGAGCCAAACCTACAAATTTCCCATCGATTATCGCTATAGAAGATGAATACGAATACCCATCGGCAGAAACTGCCCCCACAAAAGTGCAACCTGAATTTTTTAACTGGTCATATATAACTCCCATACCGTCACAAAATGTATCACAATAGGATTCTGAATCTCCACAGCCAAAGAGAGCAACTATTTTACCATTCAAATCTGCAGTCTTTATCATTTTAATGGCGTCATACCAATCATCTTGCAATTCACCCTCTCCCCAAGTAGAAGTCCCTAACAATAAAATATCATAACTTTCCACTTTTTCTGTGGTAATTTTACTTGCATCAATTACATCAACTGATGCCACACCTAATTTTTCAGCTATTGTCTGTGCGATGCTTTCACAAGTTCCAGTAGAGGAACCATAAATTATACCCATTTTTTTCATACAGCAAATCATTTAATTTGTTTGCTGCAAAGTAAAAGGTTTGAAAGAGATTCTGAAATACCTAGAAATAGTGATTTTAATAAAGTTCAAGAGACAAAACTCAGTTTTTGAAAACATAAACTTATAATCTGAAATTTAAGCATCCTAAAAGACTAAAGAAAGGGTCGTATCATTACTCAAGACAGAGTTTGATACGACCCTTTTAAGTGTTATAATTACTATCTGTAATTTTTAGGAGCAGTCATTTTCGTTTTGACACATTGATATGTTTTTAGAACCGATAAGCAGCTCCGAAATTAATAACCCCTTGGTCAAAATCATCAACCAATTGGTATCTGAATTCAACATTCATAGCCCAGTTACGTCCCAAAGCGAATTCCGCCCCGGCTCCGAGATTAACCCCGATACGGAATTCATTATGGTTACCCCCATCGTGGTCTCCATCCCAGTCAACATCCCAATCATGCATGTCAAACATCCAGTTGGACATGGTCAGACCAAACAGCGGATAAAGTTTGACACTTTGAGCTACCGGACAAAGATAGTGGAAGTTCACATTTAAATCCAACATACTTACATTGTCATTCTCAAAAAAATAATTGAATGAAGGTTCAATACGGAGAGGATTAGTGATATTGTACTGGTATTTAATTCCCAATCCAGCACTTTCAATTTCTGTTCCGTAACTTAATCCAAATCCAATTGCCTGTCTGCCTTTTTGAGCGTAGGTACTGCTCAACATGACAAACATCAGTTCTAAAAAAATAAAGATCTTTTTCATTTTTAAAAATATATAAGTGTGTTAATCGTCTTCATCGTCATCATCCCAATCATCGTCATCATCGTGCCATTTATGATGTTTATGACGCTTGTGTTTTTTATAATGCTTGCGATGATGCTTATCATGATGGTCACAATAAGAGCAATAATGTTCACGCCAGCATTCGCTATGATAACGAATCCTGTCATAAAATGGATCATAGTACATCGACCCTGGTTTTATGCCTATCTCTACCAATATACGATTCCAGCCATTCCGGTGGTAACGCTTGTAATAGTCACACACCTCCCGCATATGCCTGCCGGAAGTCTTTGCTATTTCAAGAGCCAAACCGACATTCCCCCAATTACTACCACATCTTCTGTAATAATCATCCAATAATTGATTAGATATATTATATTCTACGCATAAACGTTTCCGATAGTCGGATAACTCCACAGCTGCATACTTGTTCGCCCTGCCTATGAACAGAGAAAGCCTGTCTTGTGCAAACATGGAACAAGAAATGACTATAAATAATAACAGTACTTGAATTCGTTTCATATTAAAACCATTTGGCAATAAAACTATTGAAATTGCAAATATAGATATAAAAAAGCAATACACAATTTTTTATGGAGAATTTAGATACTGTCTAATTTTACATTTTGATAAAAAAACTACTTCTTTTTTCCTTTCCAATGATTGTTTTAAATGGTTTCTTGCTGGCAATAATGATAAAATAACCTGCATACATGATGGTAAAGCGGCCTTTATACTATTTTCTGAATGTCTCTAACTTTTTCAACTACCGTACTGCTATTTTCTTACTTTCGCCAAGAACTGACATCGGTTGTGAAAATTATAATAAAACCCCTCTCAAAACCGTGCAAACCAGCACAGACTGGAGAGGGGGTATGAAAGAGTTTGCTTAGAATTTATATCCTAAAGTAATACCTATATTTGCATTATGGGGGGCATCGCCATCCATTACCTTGCAAAAACCAAGTTGGGTATCAAGACCTACGAGAATCTTTCCGAACTCCACACCCAGACCGATGTTCCATCCTGCATCAAATCTGTTGTAATCCAGTCCGTCATCACCGAATGTGTCTATTTTGTCATCACCATTAATATGGATGCCTCCAACGGATGCGTCACCATCGAATTTAGCCTTACCACCTACTCCGCAAGCCAAATAAGGGCCTGTAGCGATGACAAGGTTGGTGTTATCTGCAATATTAAAACGAAACTGTACGTTAACAGGCAATTCAAGATAGAGCTGGTTAATTTTCACATCAGCATCAGCATCTATTATATTTCCGTCAAATCCACTTGAATATTTTGCCCCCTTTTGCGAAAAAAACAATGAAGGCTGTAAAGATATCATATCATTAAACTGATACTCCATCCCCACTCCGATACGTGCTCCGGGTTTAAATTCGGAGTGATCTGAATTCTCACCAATATAACTACTAAGGTTAAGACCAGCCTTTACATTAAAAGACACCTGCGAAAATCCCATAGTACAGATTAACGCAAACAATACGGTTAAAATACTTTTTTTCATAATCATAAGTTTTGATTAAAGATTATTTATTTTATCATTGCTTCAACAATGACAATGCAAAGATATAACAATTATAAGTTCGTTGTCACCTCAAGCAGACTTTTGTTATGCACATTCTAAAGACTATATGGTTTATTTTTAAGAATCCAAAGTTTTTCATATAACTATAGAAATTATCTATAAGAAAAGAATATACTCCCCAACAGTTGTTTTTGGGGAACTTTATTATCATCTATTCTCCTCTTCCTTATTGAATTTCTCTCTTTGTTCCTTCTTTTGTACGATATTGATAAAAGAAGAACTAATGATACCGGTCGGAATGGCTACCATTGCCACACCTACCAGACAAATAATACAACCCAATAATTTCCCCAAAAAGGTAATGGGATAAATGTCACCATATCCGACTGTAGCAAATGTAATAATGGCCCACCAGATTCCGTCACCGATATTTTTAAAGACTTCAGGTTGTGCATTCCTTTCAATATAATACATCAAAATGGCGGAAAAGCAAATTGTAATGAAACTAGCTGTGTAGGCTGTTTCAAGTTCTTCTCTGACAGAAGCAAGAGCCATACCGATAATTCGGAAAGATCGCGAGTGCCGTATTAACTTAAAAATAATGAAGATATAGGGTAAAATAATGACATGAACGACTTCCGTATCCCAGTATGCATAGGTAAGAACACAAGGCAGTACTGCCACGAAGTCAACAAAACCATAAAAAGAGAATGTATATTTCAGACGTGCCTTTGCTGTTTTCATACCGGGATAGAGTGCCGGTGCAGATACGATACGGGCTGTGTATTCAATAAGAAAAATAAAAGAAGACACATAAGTAATGCCGAATAACAGTACTTTGTATGTGGCCATTTCTTCAAATGAACTTGCAATGACGGCTATAATTGAAATCAGAATGAAGAAAAGAACAAAATATTGAACAAATTTTCTTCTCAATAACTGTTGAATCAAAATATATAATTTCATTTTGCAAAAAAAATTATTTATTCATGCTATCCGTGTGTTTTCCACACACGGATGCAATCACTTTGTTATTCAGACTCTTTTATTGGATGTTTTACTACAAACCTTCTCAATAATAAAAGCCGCTTTTTAGTTTTGTATTGCTAAAAACGATCCGCAATTATCTGACTAAAACACATAAGCAAGTGATAACTGCCAATATCTATTTTTGCTTTCGAATACATCACCATCAAAAATTTGATCTATGGCATCATGCTTATTGCCTCCTATATTATGCTTGGCAGACTGGGTTAATCCTATATTATAATAGCAACTTACCATTAAATGATTTACAATTTTCACTCCACCTCCCAAGTTCAATCCGACTTCAGTCGAACGCCATCCCATAGATGGAAGATCCTTATCTATAACATCCACAGCTATATGAGCAAGTTTGCGTCCCCAATTGTCCTTGTCTACCAAAAAAGAAAAGGAAGGACCGACTCCCAAAAACAAATCAAAATTATTTGATATTCCCATTTCCCATTTCAGTTCTATAGGAATATCAATACTTTGTGTTTTAATGTCAGCGCTACGTCTGTTAGAGGTATTTGTCAGTTTGATTCCACGCTCTACATACAGCAGAGAAAAGTCCAAAGCGATACCATGAAATCCTGTTTGATATTGCAACATAGGCCCTACTTGAAATCCTGTCAAACTCTCTTCCTTAAACTGGTCACGCATGCCACTAATATTTGCTTTGTTGCCAAGCACACCGGCTTTTACCCCAAAATGTAATCCCTGAGCCATACTATCAGTGATTCCCCAAAATACGAAAATCGTAAAAAAACAAATTAATTTTTTCATGATCATTTATTTAAGAAGTTGAATATGTTTCTATTATTTTGAAGATTGATGCACAGTAAGTTGTGGGAAAGGGAATCCGATTCCTTCTTTATTAAATGTCGTATAAACAATCTCATTAATATCATATAAAACATTCCAGTAATCAGCTGTTTTTACCCAAACACGGACAGTAATGTCAACGCTACTCGCACTTAATGAGCCTAAAACAATGATAGGGGCAGGAGTATCCAAAATACGTTTGTCCGCATAAATAATACGTTGCAATACGGTTCTGACCCTTTGTACATCCTCTCCATATTCTACTCCGAATACCCATTCAACACGGCGCATTTCCTGTTTGCTGTAATTAATCACAGCATTTCCACTGAGCATCCCGTTGGGAACGTATATCATCCGATTATCAAGAGTGGAAAGTATGGTATGGAAAATCTGTATCTCTTTTATTGTACCACTTACTCCAGGTCCATCTATATAATCGCCTACTTTAAACGGTTTAAAAACAAGTATAATCAAACCACCTGCGAAATTGGAAAGATTGCCGGAAAGTGCCATACCTACAGCCACACCGGCTGACGCCAAAAGTGCAGCAAAACTGGTCGTTTCCACTCCCAACTTGCTGATTATGGCAAAAGCAAGTACCATGTTCAATAAAATTTTCACTAAACTTTTCAAGAAAGTCTGTACACTGGTTTCTATCTTCCGTTTTTCAAGAACTTTGGCTATTAATACACTAATCTGCTTAATGATAAAACGACCGACTGAATATATCAGAATGGCGACAAATATATCCTTACCAGCGTCCATTCCAAAATCTACCAGTTTCTCCAGTGCTTGCTCAAGTTTACTGCCTGAGGCTGCATTCAATAATAATAAATTCATTTTTTTCGTTTAACAAATAAAAATTAATCAGCTTGTCACGATCATATTGCAAATATGCCAGCACATCCTGACAGTATAGTTTCGCAATGTTCCAATAAATCATCCAATATATTTTTACATTCCTAAATAGTCGGATATTTAAAGCCGCAAAGATATCATATATAATTGATAAAAACCAAACTTATCACTTAAAAGAGAGAACCTAAGCACCGTATTCTGTATCAAGCATACAACTCTAAGATAATATATTTAATTTTTTTCGGTAATATTTGCCGAAACATCGGTGAAGCACTATTATACTAGGTGAAAAATGCACGGCACAAGAACAATCTAGCACTCCATGCTGCATAACTAATCAAAAAGATCCAGTAAAAAAAACATAAAACCAACTAGTTAATTCATACTTAAAGAGTATCAAACCAATCATTTTCTGTATTTTTAGGTACTTCTTTGTAAATAACACTCAATAATGAAAACAAGAAAAACATTCTAACAAAACATAACTAAAATACAAAATATTTCAGAGATTCACTCTACCTTAAACTTTACAGCATTCGACATTTAGAAAAAATATCGTAAGAGTTTTAATGAGAGTAAACTCGGAAATTCATTCCGTTGACAAAGCAACCCACTTCCATCAAAAGAACCATTACTTACATGCTGTACCACAGAAAGGCAACCAATATATCATACTATCTTCTGATCTTTCTTCTAAACTTTACCCTGTACTCTTTCATACGGTTAGTTCACTATATAATAACAAGATAATAAGCTGCTATTAGAGAAAACAATATTTTTTTAAGATGTTTGTACACTCTGATAAAATTAATACCTTTGCGAAGTCAATTTATATATAAACAATGTCGAAATGTAAATTGAAATATTGCAGATAACAAAAAAAGGACAAAGAAATATGAGACTTATAAAAGTAACAGGTGGTTTGGGAAATCAAATGTTTATTTACGCTTTTTATTTGCGAATGAAAAAGTACTATCCCAAAGTGCGTATAGACCTTTCGGACATGATGCATTATAAAGTGCACTACGGATATGAAATGCATCGTGTGTTTAATCTGCCCCATACTGAATTTTGTATAAACCAACCTCTGAAAAAAGTTATCGAATTCCTTTTCTTCAAAAAAATATATGAACGGAAACAAGCTCCCAATAGTTTACGAGCTTTTGAAAAGAAATACTTTTGGCCTTTACTTTATTTTAAAGGATTTTATCAGTCGGAACGTTTCTTTGCAGATATTAAGGATGAAGTTAGGGAGTCTTTCACTTTTGACAAGAATAAAGCCAACAGTAGAAGTCTTAATATGCTTGAAATTTTGGACAAGGATGAAAACGCAGTATCTCTACATATTCGTCGTGGAGATTATTTGCAACCCAAGCATTGGGCTACTACCGGAAGTGTATGCCAGTTACCTTACTATCAAAACGCAATAGCGGAAATGAGTAGAAGAGTTGCCTCTCCATCTTACTATATTTTTTCAGATGACATTGCTTGGGTAAAGGAAAATCTTCCATTGCAGAATGCAGTATATATTGATTGGAATACGGATGAAGACAGTTGGCAAGATATGATGCTTATGAGTCATTGCAAACATCACATCATCTGCAACAGTACATTCAGCTGGTGGGGAGCATGGTTAAATCCCAATATGGACAAAACGGTAATTGTGCCTAGTCGTTGGTTCCAGCATTCCGAAGCTCCGGATATCTATCCTACGGGGTGGATAAAAGTACCAGTGAGTTAATCCATAATACACATGAATACGCACGTCTGGAAAGCTAAAAAATAATTGGCATTTCGGAAACCGCTGAGCCGAAATTTCGGCTCAGCGGAAATTGTAGCATCCATGTTCATTTTTGGTTTAACACACCTTTTCAAACCATAGTACGACCATCATAAATTATTTTGAAGAACGATTGACAAATGCTTCAGCAGAGTCGTTCAATGCTAAAATCAAAGCTTTTCGAAGCCAGTTAAGAGGGGTGGCTGATGGAAATTCTTCATGTTCAGACTGGCTAGGCTATACGCTTAAAAGAAAGCTTGCCAACCGGGAAAATCCGCTGACCCTAACTCACTTGGTTAAACCAAAGGTAAACCGCCCCATTCGGAGAATAAAAAAAGGAGCTACATTTTACCGTAACTCCTTGATTCTCATCCGTTGGGGTAGCGGGATTCGAACCCACGACCCCCTGCTCCCAAAGCAGACTCCATTTTATTAATCAATAATCTGAAAATAAATAAGTTACAAACAACAGATTTGATTATAAGGATAAGTTTTTGAACATTTATTGTTTAAACATCCCTCCCCTACCCGTCAAAATCCAATCAGCCGAAATCCCATAGTCAAGGACCAAGTACGCTATCCATTCAGGTTTCAGGACACTTACTTCCGGCTGGTTTCTGACTGTATTTATGTTCCAATAATTTATATCATGGGCCTTGGTGTATGTAAGAAGCCCACGCATACGTTTCTGTGCTTTCAGCATATCTATCGCTTCAAAGAAACGTTTTGTTATCGCTATTCCTTCTTTTGATATATTCATAACTGATTATTTTGACGATATACAAAGATAGATAAAATAATAAATAAAACAATGGATAAAAATAATTATTTGATTTACAAATAGTATGCTCGTTTTTTTATAAGGATTCGCATTTGAAAACCCCTAAATCTTCAGTTTAGCGGTAGTTCACGTCTATCGTAAAACATCCACTTCAGCGACATCGTGTATTGTCTGTAGTTCTGGTAGGTTTTTGTTATGCTTCATAGAATAATAAAGTTTGCAATTAATAAGGAAATGATATATTTAGAATTGTCCACTGGAACAAAAAATAAAGCGTATTAATTGTATCAAGTGCTTCCTATTGTTACAGACGTAAAGATATATAACAATTAAAAATTGATTGCAGATGACTAACCAACTTAATGATTTAATTTAGTTATTATATGGAAACATTTTAATATTCCCGAATCAAATGTTTGAGAAATATCCAGCTCCTAAATTATTAATAAAAACATTGTAAATTAAATGTTTACTGATATGTACAGTATGTTTTTTACTGTAACAATTCAGGCAGAACTTCTTAGATGAATTTGGAGAAGTAAAATGAGGTAACATGCGAATAAACCGTAATACGAACAATGTAAATACAATTTAATTATATGAATTTTGTGTAAAAAACATAATTTTTGTGATATTAATTATGTATTTTAATATTGTATTAATATATTTGCATTCGATAACACTTGATACAGGCATTGTAAATACAAAAATTGTGTTGATAACATCCATAATTTATTATATGAACATGAGACACAAGTATATAAAATCAAGATTCTATTTGTCCGCCTTATTGGGGCTGTTTTTTTGCCTGAACGGACAGGGTCAGGAAGTGGCTTTAAAAACCAATCTGCTGGGGTGGGCTTCCGTAAGTCCGAATATAGGTATCGAATTAGGACTGGGAGAAAAATCTACACTCGACATTTACAGTTCAATTAATCCTTTCCGATTCAGTGATTCCAAACAATGGAAACATTGGCTCGTCATGCCGGAGTATCGTTATTGGTTTTGTGAAAAATTCTATGGCCATTTTTTAGGTATCCACCTTATAGGAGGAGAATACAATATCGGTAAAGTGAAATTGCCTTTCGGTATTTACTCCAACAATACTCGCGATGCAAGGTATGAAGGCTGGGGAGTTGGAGCCGGCTTGTCTTATGGATACCAATGGATTTTGTCCAAGCATTGGAGCGTGGAAGGAACATTGGGAGTAGGTTATATTCATTCAGAATTCAGGAAATATCCCTGTGCCACCTGCGGTAAAGAGTTGGACTCCGGCCATAAGAACTATTTCGGACTCACAAAAGCTGCTGTCAATTTGATTTATGTATTCTGAACTTTCTCCGAAACAAAGAAAGGTATTATGTTGAATCTATGTACTATAAGTAATATACTATGAGAAGAGTATTATATATTAGTATTGCTGCTGTATTGTTATTTGTTACCGGACAAACAAATGCGCAGCAGTTCAATGCCGGAACAGTGGAAGTAAGCCGTGTATCAGTGGAATGGAAACCGTTGCTGGATATTCGTATGCAATTGGATTTGGGACAGGTGTATGTCAAATCCAAAGAGGCCGTGGAAATCATCCCCTTACTTGTCGGTAAAGAAGATACGTTGGAATTGCCCCGCGTTCTCGTAGTCGGAAAAACAAGAGAAATTCTGTATAGACGTAGCGGGAAAATGGAACACAAGGATTATATACAGGTTGTGCGCCGGAAGAATGGTGCCAAACAATCCGTTGATTATGTCACAGGTGTCCCTGCGGAAAAATGGATGGACGGTGCCCGTTTGGTACTGATGACCGACTTGTGTGGATGTGGATGGAGGTCGTTGGAACCTGCGCAGCAAAGGGATGTGACCCGCATAGAAGCTCCCAAGAAGCCGGAATTCAAGCCTGTGCTGGCCTTCATTGTGCCGCAATACGAAGCCGTGAAAGCACGCGAGAAGAGTGGACGTGCGTATTTGGATTTTCCTGTGAATAAGACCACCATTTATCCTGATTATCGAAACAACCCACGTGAGTTGGACAAGATAAAGGAAACCATTCGTTCTGTACGGGATGACAAATATGCTACTATTACCGATGTGTCCATCAAGGGCTATGCGTCACCCGAGGGAAGCTATGCCAACAATGCCCGTCTAGCCCGTGAACGCGCCAAGGCTCTGCTGGAGCATGTCAAGGGTATGTATCACTTTAAAGACGTGAACTTTGTTGTTTCCTCTGAGCCCGAAGACTGGGCCGGACTTGACAGTTTGGTGAGTAACTCTTCCATAAAAGGAAAAGAGGCTGTACTCGCTATTATACGCGATCCGAATATCAGCAGCCCCGATACACGCGATCTGCATCTGAAGCAACTTGCAGGTGGTGAACCTTACAGATTCCTGTTGGCCCGGTTCTATCCGGCTTTGCGCCATTCCGACTATATAGTGCGTTATCAAATACGCAATTTTACGGTGGAAGAAGCCAAGCAGTTGATATACACCGATCCCAAACAGCTCAGTCTGGAAGAAATGTACCGTGTGGCCCAGACTTATGAGCCTGGAAGCCGGGCGTTCAACGAAGTGTTCGAAATTTCTGTGCGTATGTATCCTGACGATCCGGTATCCAATTTAAATGCGGCCAATATCGCCTTGCAAAACAAGGATGTGGAGGCAGCCCGCCGTTACCTGCAAAAAGCACAGTACGGACCCGAAAAGGAACAGGCCGAAAAGACATTGGTCGAGTTGGAAAAATATTTGGAAAGAGAAAAGTAAAAAGACAAAACAATAATTTAAAATTTAAGTATTATGAAAGCAAAATGGTTTTTATTGGCAGGACTGAGCACCATGATGCTCGGTGCTTGTAGTGATGACAATTTAGCGACCCAAACGGAGGATAAGCCGACAATTGAAGGAAAGGCCTATATGGACCTGAAATTGAATTTCCCAGGAGCGGAAGGCTCAAGAGCAGCAGATGACCAAGGTTTTGAGGATGGAGATGAAGATGAGTCTAGGGTTTCAACAGTTACTGTTTATTACTTTAATACAACAGATAATACTTGCTACGGTAAAGGAACAACGACAAATTTTACTCCCGGCTCAGGTGACGGTGACAATATAGAAGGTACCATAACAGCTCAAGTACCGGCTAATGTAGTAAGTACATTAAACAAAGGAGGGAATGCCAATATCATTGTGGTATTGAATGAACCTGAAAACTTTAATAGTAATGTAGCTGATTACAGTGCCTTTAATAAAGCTTTGGCAACGACCGATAATGCTGGCTTTATGATGAGTAGTGTGAATTACTTCCCCAATAAAGCAGAAACCTATTTTACAGAAATCTCGAATACAGACATATATAAGAAAGGCGCTGCTGTAAGCAACCCCGTTGAAGTTTGGGTAGAACGTGTTTGCGGAAAAGTTGAACTGAAACAAGAAGCAACATTAAGCGAAAATGCTACTGTAAGAATCTTGGGCTGGAACCTGAATGTACGCAACAAAACGGTATATCCGGTTAAGGTCTTGGACAATTCATTTACAAGTCTAACAACTACTGTATGGCCCGGTGCTGATGACTGGACACACGAAGATGCAGAAAAGAGGCACCGTTCTTATTGGGCGAAAGATACCAACTATAATGGTACTGGCTATACACCAGGCAGCAGTACGGATTTCACACTCATTCAGGCAAAAGATATAAACAAATCATTGAGCACCCCTCTCTACTGTCTTGAAAATACTTTCAATCATAATCAACAAGATAGAGACGAAACTACCACAGCTGTAGTGTTGGCCCAATATTTACCTAACGATTTATCACTGACAGGTGAGAATGATAAGACATGGGTAGTGAGGGATGGATTGTCATACAACCTGAAAATGTTTGTCAACAACTACCTGAAGAAACAAAATGCTTGGAAGAAAACTTCCGGTGAAAGTACAACAGAGGTATATGAACAGATTGGCTATGACGACGTAAAGTTCACGTATGAAACCAATACTATGACAATCGGTGAAGGCCAATCGATTAAAATAAGCATCAAATCTGTTTCAATCACAGAAAAAGAGGGAACTACTATTTACAGGAAGACAGATAATACGCAAATTTCATACCAACCATTTACTGAGACTGACTGGGGAGAGTTAAAAAGCAGTTTGGAAAAGCTATTGATTAAAAACGAAAATGTGAAAGTTTACGTGGATGGTCATTGCTACTATGAAATACCTATTCGCCACTTTAAAGACAATGAAGTGCCGTTGGCCGGAACAACAGGTGCTTTAGCAAACAGCACTATTAATGACCAGTCACAGCTCGGCCGTTACGGTATTGTACGTAACCATTGCTATCAGTTGAACATCACAGGTGTTACCAAGCCGGGTAAACCTCTTCCGGGTGACACAGATACCATCACTCCGGAAGATGGTCCGGACGACCCTACCGAAGATTATTACATTTCCGTAAAAATCAACGTTCTTTCTTGGGCCGTACGTACACAGGATGTAGAATTATAATACAGAACTCTATAACAAACAAAACACAATGAATATCTCATCAAACATATACCGAAAGGTAAGAAGAGGGCTCGTAGCGGTTGCCCTATTGGCAACCACAGCTTCCTGCTCTTGGATTTCCGATGATCTGGAGCCTTGCCCCACCGGACTGCATCTACGCTTTGTGTACGACTATAACATGATGCGTTCCGATGTTTTCCGCGACCACGTGGGCGAGGTGACCGCGTATGTGTTTGGAGCAGATGGTAAGTTGGTGACCATGCAGACGGAGAACAATCCGTCTGCCTTGGGCACTTATGGCTATGAGATGGTCTTCGATGAATTGGTACCGGGCGATTATCGTGTGGTGGCATTGGCTTTCCAACGCGATGCCGCCGGGCGGCAACAGCGGGCAGGTGCCAAGTTCCGCTATCCGCAGATGGCCGTGGGCGACCCTGTGGAGAAACTGAAAGTGAAACTGGATCGCACCGGACAGGCGGATGGCACCCAAGCGGTGGAGCATCAAGCCGTGCCGCTCGACACACTCTGGATGAACTACCGTGAGCACCGGGTGACAGTGACCGACCAGCAGGTGACCAATGAAACTGTGGGATTGATGCGCGACACCAAGAACCTGACTGTCACCTTACGTCAGGTAGACCGTCCTGCCGAAGTGGACTACCGCGATTTCGACATCCGCATCACCGACCACAACGGTCTCTTGGGCTGCGACAACATGCTGCTGCCCGATGACTTGCTGACCTACACACCCTATACCGCATGGAATACTGAATTCTGCGATGATGAGGGACACGTGGTGCAGCGTGCTGCACATGCCGACCTGAGTTTTTCGCGGCTGATGTATCACGACGACTGGCGCCAGAACGCACGGCTCACCATTGTCAACAAAAAGAACGGATCCATCGTAGCCGACATCAATCTGCCCGACTATCTGGCACAGGGGCGCAGCTCGCTGGAGCAGAACTACTCCCCGCAGGAGTTCCTCGACAGGGAGTTTGTCTACAAGCTGGACTTCTTCCTCAAGGGAGACACATGGGAATTTGTGGAACTTAGCATCTCCGTACTGAACTGGAGTGTACGCATACAGAATGTAGAACTATGAGAATGAGAAGAGTATTCATAGGAGGAATTCTCCTGGGTCTGTTGGCTTGCCTGCCGGGCTGCAAAGACGAGGGAATAGCTGCCTTTCCGAACGGCGGACAGGACCATCCTACCCATGCGCTCTTTCAACTGGACATCGCTTTCGATTCCGGAAGCCGAAACCGTGCGTTGCCTAACGACAGCACGCCCGGACACAAATTGGAACGCAAGCTCAGCAAGCTCTTCCTCTTTGCAGTACCTGTGGATAGGAAGACCGGTGAGGCGGTGGAGGATTGGGACAATGTTTCGTGGACGGGAATGGCGGTGCCCGACAATCCGGTGTTTCCGTTGAAGGTGCCTTTGGAACTGAAAACCTCCGGTAAGATGAACATCTATGTGGGTGCCAACCTCAGCGCGAAACAAGCGCAGGACTTCATCCAATCGCGCGAGTATGCCGTGGAGGGGACAAGATACTACGAAGCCATCAACGAGTTTGCTCCGTTTACCAACGACTCGGTAGTGAGACGTCCGACGGACGACATAGTCCTCTTCTGTTGCGAGGCCAAGACATTCGACACCCAGACCGTGGCGCAGGATTCCGAGGAGAAGGAGCGGACATACGATTTGGGTACTGTGTACCTGAAGCGCATGGTGGCCAAGGTGCTGGTGACTTGCCACACCACTAAAACGCCTCCTCCGGGAGGGGTAAAGAATACTGCCTACGTTCCTTTGGTTGATGATTTGGGCACAACAGACAATCCGCAGGGATGGATTCGCCAAAGCGATGTCTACTATTTTGTGAACAATATGTCGCGCCGGACGAGGTTTATGCACCGCTATGCCGAGGACGGGAGCAAGACAGTGTTGCCCAACTACAACCTGAAAGAGGTGATGAAGGACTTGGAGACCGGTTTCATTCCGCTGGTATTCAATATGGACAAAGTGAAACAACACTTCATCCACTACGACATGCAGGAACTATATCGGCGCAACCAATCATTCCAGCCCACTTCGGTGTGGGATGAAGCCGATTACAACAAACTGATAGGTGGAGATATATCGGAAAGCAATCCCTATAACCAACCTGGCATCGGCATGTACACATTGGAAAACCTATTTGACCTCAAGACGGAAGGTACGCCGGAAGAGGCCTTTACGCCGGAAGAACTGACGCAGCTGTGGGCGTTCAATGCACTGCCGGTCATCACCCACGTGTCCATTGCGGCCAAGTTTACGCCGCGCTACCTTTATGCCATGAAGGAGGAGTGGGAGCAAATGAAAAGCGAGATGATTAATGGGCAGTCGCTCGAAAATCTAGTGGAAAATTTGTCCAGTACCTTGCCTGCTGACAGCAAGTACTGCTACCTGCTATGCAATAACGAAGAAACATCGCACGCCATACTGACCGCCTCCTTACAGCAAAACAAAGCGTGGACTGAAGACGACTACAACCCGGATGGAGATAATAAACACAAATACCCCAGCGACACCTTTTTTGCTTACCACGTTGGCGAAGACAGTCGGCCGAACGGCAAAGAAGGAGGTGGTGCGAAAGAAGGCAGAATCGCTTTCTGCACTTACGGAGTGGCCATTTCTTCCGGCGAAAAGGGGGTGGTGGATGCCAGTATGATTCCCTATACCCGGGGATGGGGCTACTATTACGCTTACATCAACAACAACGCGAACGTACCGATTACCTCTGCCGCGCAACTGAAAGATGCTTCGGTGGAGCGAAACAACTACTACATACTGAACGTAAAAAGCATTGGGTCGATGGGGGCTACCATAACCGATCCCAACTATATGAAGGTACACACCCTGAAAGCCACATGGCAATACGGGGGAACAGGAAATATTGAATTGAATTAAGGATGAAACGGAGCATGATTGTGATACAACGAAGCATCGGGGTGATACTCGTGGCAGCGCTGACGGCCTGTGAGGTCGAGAAAGACCAACTTCTTTCGCCATCGACGGAAAGCATTCGCGTATATACCGGCATACAAAGCGGAGCGGACGTTCTTGCTGCCCCCCTGCAAAGCGAACAGCTGAAAGCCTGCCTGGTTTTTTGGCGGGAGAATATTTACCGGGATTCTATCTTGAAGGACGAAGGGAACAATTGGCCTCCTCCTTATCTGGTAGCCAAGCCGGAAGAGGGCATAGACTTCTACCGTGTAGCCAACGGTATTCCTTACGACACCAAACATTCATATCCGGTGGGTGGTGCCCATGTGCATGTGACGGGCTTTGCACCGGCCGACTTGGAAACGAAGGACAACTACCGGACTTTGCTTGTACCCCAAACGATGCAGACCGGCAAGGTGGACTTCCTGTCTGGCGACGGAAGCAAGGCACGCACCGGCACAGCCGAACAGCCTTTTGAAAAAGGAACTGAGGCCGAGAAGAAAGCGAAGCAATTGGAGTTTTGCCACCTCACCGCCAAGGTGCTGGTGGAGGCCCGACGCGATGCCAGCATGTTGCAACGAATCGGTGTGCGAAATGTGAAGGTGACACTAAAACAGGTGAAAGGCCAACCGGTGAAGGTGCCTGCCTCCTTCAAATGGAAAGTGACGGACAAGGCAAACGAGGCCGGAGGCTACTATCCGGAAACGGCAATACCACTGCCCGACGGAATCAAATTGGAAGCCGTCAAAGACGGTATGATCGTCATCGGTGTCAATCAGAAAGTGGATTCCTGCTATGTGTATGCAGCGGGAGAACACTACCACCAAGGAGAATCGACAAGTGAAGTAGAACAGATTAATCTCCATCTCCTTATGGATATTGAAGCCGAATTGATCCCTTATAAGAATAATAATTGGGCATACGAACAGCTTACCAAACGTACTTGGAGTATGGAAGTGCCGATACAGTCGACAACGGGCAATTCCTTGCATATGGGCTATGCCTACAAAGTGATTATTACATTTAGCATCTCCGACATCCGCCTACAAGGCATGGAGATGGAGTGGAGTGATGGCGGCAAGCATTTTATTCCCATCACACCGGAGGAGGAAGAGCATAAAGAAGAAGGAGGAAACAACGCATGAATCAAACCCTCAAACAACTGATAGGGCTGCTACCTACCTTGTGTTTTTTGGTAGCTTGCCAAGAAGAAACCCTCCCGGATGGGTCCCGTCCGAGCGATGGCGTGTTACGCCTGAGCGGGATGAATGCTCAGCAGGTACAGATAGACACCCGAGCTGATGAAGTGAAGGGCTTCTTCAAGGAAAATACTCATTATCGCATCTTGATGGAAGGGGATGGCGATGGTTCCCAACCACCGGAACTGCGCTTTAGCGATGTGGGGCGCGATGTGGATGCTGGTTCGCAACACTTCATCCAGTTGGTGGAAAAACAAGGCGAGTTAATATTCAAAAACGAGCAGGATGTGGTAAACTTTTATGGACTGACTGACCCTGCAATACAAGAAGATGATAAGAGCGCGGGGTATAAAGGATTTGTGGACAAATACCTGCCGGTGGAGAATTTCCAGTATGAACTGACAGCATCCAAAAAGAAAGGTAAGTACACGCTGCCCGACCTGCGCAGTGCCGTGAGTATTGGTAATTCATTGGAACAGTTGTCCTACGTCATTCCCTTGCATTTCAAACACATCCTGTCGAAAGTAAACTTTGAGATTGTGCAGCAAGTGGCCGAGGGAAGCGAAGGAGAATTGTTTAGCAACCTTACGCTGGAAGGGATTTCCGTACCCGGACAGCCAACAGTCGGTAATTTCCATCTGAAGAAGAACTGCTTTACCAAACTAACAGTGCCAGAGGATTACCCGGTATCTCTGAAAGAGGATGCTACCTCCATCCCCATAACAATCACCCCGCAAGAGGTAGGCAGTATCCTGCTCTTCCCTATGGCAACAGAAGAACCTGATAAAACAAAATTGTTGAAAGTGGAGGTCACTTTGGGAGGAGATACGGAAATATTGAAAAAGTTTGGTAAAGACGTGGTGGAAAAGGGGGATGGAAAAGGAAGCCTGACCCTCACCTGTCCGGTTTATGCCAATAATCCAGCGGGAGAAGGAAACAGCACTACCCCACTACGTCTGCTACCCAACTATGAATACGACCTACAATTTGTAATAATGAGCAACGAGGTGCGCATCATCACCATTGTGCCGCGCGTGTATGAGTGGCTGGATGGGGAGAAGGGCAACGGGAATAAAGAGGATGGCTACTACGAAGAGCAGGATTTGGGGCAACCTATCACCTTCAACGGTGTGGTGTGGAGCGACCGCAATTTGGGAGCTTCTTCGGCCCATCCGTTGCGGAGTATCGATGACTGGCGCAAGTCGGTGGGTTATTACTACCAATTCAACCGGAACATTCCATATTTTCCCAATGATTACGAAAATGGAAAGATAGATTTGAAAACGGATTTGGCAGAGGCACTGTATGACCACCGAAATAATAGGAGACCGTTGTACCCTGTGGTGAACTTCACCGCATGGGGAGAGGATAAATATCCGGAGCAAAAATTCATAGCTCCAACAAGCGGTAATGAGGACTGGTATTACATAAGTCAGATAGGTAAGAAAAGAGAAAGCAATAATTGCTGGAGTTTTTTAACTAGCAACCAGGACCGGCATAAAAAAGGACTTTGGCAGAACAAGGAAACACAACCGTGTCCCAAGGGGTGGCGGCTACCTACATATGATGATTTTAAGGGAATACTGCCTGGCTCGGCTTTTTCGGGAAACATTACTTTTCGTATGCTATTAAAGCATGCTGAGAATGGTGGATGGCGCTTCGTAGGCGAAAATTCTGACAACGAAGATGCCGGAAATAACGATATACAAGAACTTGATTTCCCGGAAATGTTCAAACCGGGCGGAAGGGGGATGGAGTTGCGGCAGACTGGCCTCCCCGGCACACTCGATTGGGAAGGAAAGGAATACAAAACGAGTGATGGCAAGGAAGTGGCGTATTTGGGGGAATTCCCGTGCCTTTTCCGTTGTGAGGTCGACGACCCTTTGCCGGGAAGGAAAAGCCAGTACATATTGAGTATGCACGAAGAGGACTGGCAACCTGTGATGGACAAGTCCAACAAGTACAGAGACGATGGCTTTATCTTTAACTGGGGTACCATCTATGCCATAAAGAATCAGGGAACCGCTCAGGCTTACAGGATAAAATGGGAGGTGAAACTGGTAGGAGTCTATGACGTGGTACCCATAACCGAGACAAACCCTGACATTTATCAAGGGAAAGAGGCACACGTGTACGATGGGTTCTATGGTGTGTTGGTGATTTCACGATATACGGCTAATGAATACGATAAGTTCGAGCCGGATGAAAAAGGCAGTTTCGTAAACATGGTGGCAAAGGAAAAGTGGGCAAATCCCGTGGAGGTGATGTACCTGCCGATCTGTGGAGTAGGAGGCACATGGAATGACGGAGAATTATATAATATAGGTACAGAGACATGGTATGCTACATCCGAGTACTTTGAAACGAACAATAAGAAAGGAATGGTATGGCTGAAACTACTTGGTGATAATAAGAATAACCAAGGATTCTTCTATGAACCAATGTCACCGATGTGCGACCTGCTGAACGTGCGTCCCGTGCGCGACAACTAAAACAAGGAAACGTATGAAAGGAATAAGCTATGTATTATGTGCCGCCTGCCTGTTGGTGGCTGCCTGCACCGAGCAGGAGATTCCGGAAGAAGGGCAAGCTCCCGAAGGGATGGTAGAAGTGCATCCCTCCTTGCCGGGTATGCTCACGGCCGCGTCTGTGGGTAGCAAAAGTAGCCCGGTTACATGGGCTGCCACTCGCATGACGGAAGAAGAGTTTAAGCAGCGGCCGGAGTATAAAGGGTTGCTGGATGGCAAGCCCATTACCCGGCTGGACAACGGTGCTACCCTTTGGTTACTGATAGAAGGTCAAACGAATGAGAAGGAGAAGTACCGTTCCCTGAAATCGTATGTGGTGAAAGGCTACGATGACTATCAATCCCTCTACCCTTGTACGGTGGATGCGGCAGGCGGTGTGTTGAGCGAAGAAGTGGCACCGCTCTATCTGCCTTATGGCACCTATACGTTCCGCGCCCTCTCGCCCGCCCGTGCCTTCTTGGACGAGCATGGGGAGCCGATAGCGGCTACAGAGGTGCCCGAAAAGTTTCGGATGCGGGTGGCCAATGGCGACTACCTGATAGCCAACGACGAACGTTACTCCCAGACCCGTTTGTATGAACAGACCATTGAGGAGACAGGCCAAAAGGTGCAGGTGGTGAAGTTGCATCCCCTCATCAACCAGACCGCCCGCCTGAAGTTTACCATCTCGTTGGATCCCCAAGACCCCTATCTGCATAGTTGCGATGTCGCTCCTACCGGAGTGGAAATTTCCGGTTTACAGCAGGTGTATGGCAACGAAGAGGGACGCGAGCTGTGGAATTGGTCGCCTGCACTGGCGGATACCTTGGTGGCCTATCCGGGCATGAAGGAGGAACAGCTGGTGATACGTGATGACCACCCCGGTGTATCGAAACAGAAAGACCGGCTGGTGATAGAAACCGCCGTGCTGCCTACCGATGCCACCTCGACTTCCATCATCGTGCTATTCAACCTCATCGTGAACGGTATGCCCACCCAGTATGAGATGATGTTGAACCAGAAGGTACTGCGTGCCGGGTTCTCCTATCACTACAAAGGCGTGCTCTCTATTGTGGACGGCATCACGGCTATTGCTTGGCAGAACGTGGCGTGGGAAACAGACGTGGAAATAGACATTTAAAACAGAAGACGTATGAAGCAGATTATAAACTATACAGGCTTGTGCCTGTTGCTATGCGCCGCCTCGTGCAGCAGCGAAAAGGGGTTGCCCGAGAACGTTCCAACGGACGGGCGCATCGTGCTTACGGTGACCCCACCGGTACTGAAAGGGGCAAGCACTCGTGCGCTGTCCCCTTTGGGGCCGGAGATAGAAAACCCTATCAAGACCCTCTCGCTGTTGGTGTTCGACAGCGAGCAACTGCATTCCATAGAACATTCAGACTACTACCATTTCTTTCAGATAGCCAATGCCGATGCACCCGATGGGCAGTTGACGTTCGAGACCAAGTATCCGGGCAAGCTGGACCCGGAGTCGGATGTGACGCTCTGTGCCGTGGCCAACATGGATCGTGCAACCTTGCTGGAAATCATGCGCCAGAAGGTGGGAGGCGGTGGCAGTATCGGCTTCGACCAGTTCAAGGAACTGATTGTAGACCTGCCTTACAGCCACCACCCGGACTCGTTGGGGTTGGTGCGTAATGTCTACATGTCCGGCTATTATGTAGGGAAACTGATACCTCAGGGGAAAGAACAAGTGAAAATATCATTGGGACGCATTATCACCCGTCTGAATCTTTCCCTTTCTCTCAGTCCGGAATTGGCAAAGGAATCAGACATGAAATATGCCGTCCGGATGAAAAACCTTTCACAAAAGGCCTACATCTTCCCCGGTGACTGGTCGCCTGAGAAAACGTACACCTATCCCACTTACTATAGCGTAGACTTGTCCGAACAGCCGACCACGTTCTACTACTACGCGGGCCCCCATGCGGCAAAGAGTACAGAAGATGCCACACAGATAGAGATAGCCTATGCACGGAACAAGGTGATAGATGACAAAGGGAATCTTCTATCTGATGTGAAGCCTGTTTGCGTACCCATTTGCAACGAGCCGCCTGAGATGGGTTCCAATCGTGATTTTTGGCTCAACCGCAACAGTATCTACACCATTCATATTCATCTGAAAAAGAAAGGAGAGAAAAGTTCAATTACACGCAATGTTGAGGATTATTATGAAATAGAGGTTGATGTGGATTAATATGAAAAAGAAATTGCTTAGGTTATATGTTACTGACCGCTGTCAAGAATGAGCCGGATGACGTATGTATGGTGACCATATAAAAAGAGTGGTGTCATATGTGAAAACCTGTATAAACTGGATATGTAGAGGGTGTATCGTAATGAACGAGAGCACTGAAAAGTCCTCCTCCGTATCCATTCTACTTAAGAAATGGTATAAATCCAAGAAAATCCGGATTTATACCGTTTTTTTGTAGAGTATAGCTTCACTCTCCTTATCTAAATTTGTGGATGGAAGATTGGGATTAGTGGTATTTTCACTGTCATTATCACTTCCTCATACAATAATGTTAAAGCAAAAAAGTAGTACTAACGCTTTGGTTAGAAGATTTTTCATTTTCACTTGGTATTAATAATCCTCAGTTCCGAAGGGTTATAATAAACTAGAAGCGTGGAACTGCAATGTCACGTCTTAGTTGCTGGTCGTAGGAAACCATGTGTACAAATATGAATATAGCAACCCACGCTATAGCGTGAGAAACCACTATACTATCTTTATACACATTTGAAAATTTCCTACATTTTCAACTACAAGATAAGCATAACGCTTCTAAAAAAATCTAATATGTCTTGGTACGGAACGAACCTGAACCGATTGCAAAATAAATATATTTCAATGAAAAATGACTTGAAAGAGGCTGTAAAGATACTGACTGCTCCAGAAAAATATAAGGAAATGTTGAGTGCTTCGGTAGTGACATCAATGTCTCTGCAACAAAGAAAGGAGAAAGCTTTGGTTTTTCTGAGTACCACTACAAGAACAAATGAGCATGTTTATGATGAAATAGTATAAGGACACTCTTAAAAGGATTCTTTTATTTGCTAATTTATACCGGATAGTATCTGTATAAGCCTTTTATACACGACTATCCGGTTAAGTTGTTTGTAGAGCATTAATTTATTTTATATTTTTGCAGGTGATAATGAAAATATTAACAACGTTATGAAACAATTGAATTCTCTGAAGGTATGGCTGTCTGTGGTATTGTTGCTTTGCTTTTCTCTTTCCGGACAAGCCCAGTTTCTGCGCACTTCTTACTTTATGGAAGGAAGTCATCGTATGCAACTCAATCCGGCCTTGATGCCAGGACGCGGTTATCTGAATATTCCCGTGATAGGTTCGTTGAATGCTACTGTCAACTCCAGTTCCCTGGGGTATAGGGATATTATGGACATTATTGAGAACAGTGATGATAGCGACTATTTCATGAGCAATGACTTTATGAACCGGCTGGATGCTACCAATAATTTGAATGTGAATTTGAGTACCGATATTCTGTCTGCCGGGTGGTATAAAGGAAAGAACTTCTGGTCAGTCAATGTGGGGTTGCGTAATGACATCGGTGCCGCCATACCGAAAACCATGTTCCAGTTTATGAATAACATGAGTAACCGGGAGTTTGGTGACAACATTTCTGACTATTTGGGTATTAACGAAACCATTAATGGGCAGAAGCTTGAGATAAATTCCTATGCGGAAGTTGGTCTTGGCTTTGCAAGGAATATAACAGACCGACTGACTGTAGGTGGTAAGGTGAAGATGCTGCTGGGTATCGGTAACTTAAAGCTGAACATTAACCAAATTCATGTGGAAACTCCTTCTGTCGGCTCTTCAGGAGTGACGAGTAAAGCTTCCATTCAAGTGGATGCAACTTTGGAGAACTCGTCAAAGCTGTTAGAACTTCCCGAGAACGAGAATGGTGATTATATCGATGAAATCGATTTTGGCAGTTTTGGTTTTGCCGGATATGGTGGGGCTATTGATTTGGGGGTATCTTACAAGTTACTGGATAAATTGACAGTTTCTGCTTCAGTCCTTGATTTGGGCTTTATCAAATGGTCTAAATCAAATACTAGTATAGCGCGAGCCAATGTGGAGCAGATTTATGATCTTCTTGACCCGGTATCACAGCAGGAATTCATGAATATTGTAAACAGCGGTGAGATTCTTAACTATGACATGTTGCAGCTCAAGACAGAGGAGGCTTCTGAGAGGAGCCGTACCTGTGGATTGACTTCTACAATGGTTCTTGGCACTGAATATGCCTTACTGAATGATTGGCTAGTAGTGGGTGCCTTGTATACCGGTCGTTTTGCCAAGCCGAAAACTTTGAATGAGTTGACTTTCTCTGCTTGCATCCGTCCGACGAATGCTTTCAATGTAGCTGCCAGCTATTCCGTACTTCAAGGAGCCGGTAAAACCTTCGGTTTGGCACTGAAACTGGGGCCCTTCTTTGCAGGAACAGACTATATGTTTTTTGGCAAGAATACGAAGAATGTCAATGCTTACTTGGGTGTTTCTATTCCTTTTGGAAAACAGAAAACTGCTGAGAAGTTGTAAAATGAATTATATGTAATATTGATTTGTATTGTTTGATAATCAGAGAATAAACATAAAAAGGCAGTCTCAAAATAAATGGCACTATAAAATATTTTGTGTAAATGGAAAATACGGGGTTCAAAGTGAGTTCCGTATTTTTTTATATATTTACCGAATGAAAAAGATTATGAAAGAAAAGAATCAAGTAGTGCCTGATGAAGTAATGATAATCATGATTTCTTATGTTTTAATTGGTATCGTTTCCGTTGCTTACAAGCTATTTCAAAAGCCGTTCTTATCTCGTTTGAATAATTCCGGATATCTTCTATTGATTGTAGCTGAATCCATTTATATCCGGTTCTGTTCTCTGTAACAAAACATATCCGCTTGCTGTATGGCCTTAATGACACACGGCATATCCACCAATATTCATGTCCAGTCCAAATCAGCAGATAGCCTTTGAAACTGGTATATGATATTTCACTTTGTTCCCCAAGAACAGCTCTGATTATATTGTATGTGTCTGTTTCCTCCCGTGTAATCACTGCATCTTGTTTGTCACCTATAACAGCCATTCCATCGTTCGGTGCTTGTCGTGTTTTCTCTTCTTTCACCAGTATGGCGGTATCCGATCTGCCTGAAATCATCCCTCCTATCACGGACAAGATAGATTTCCTCACAATCGGTCTGTATTCTTCGATCAGCTTCGGTGTGGATTTCCCGTTATTAAGACTTCTGACAAAATACCTCGTAAACTCATCGCCCGGCGACTGGAAATTCTTTGCAAGAATCTCCTTTATCTGTATCATCATTTGCAGTTCCTTTGCCGTGCTGAGTATTTCCGACTCATTGTAGCATGACTTGTGGAACTTCTTCATTTCCTCTATATCTGCATCCGACAAGTCCAGCATATTCACCACCAAGAAAGGTTTCTCGTCCATGATGTTCGTCTTGTCAAGATCCGCATAAAACCGATACTCGATACCGTTTGTAAGCACCCCAAAGCGTGCGTTGGACGCAGCATAGTATTTTGAAAGCTGGGTGTTGTGCAAGTCAAGGTTCTGCTTACAGTGCTTGCATTCTATCAGAAGAATCGTCCTGCCATCCTTTTTGATGGCGTAATCTATCTTATCACCTTTCCTTGTCAGATCGCAGTCCATTTCAGGCACTACCTCAAAAGGATTGAATACATCATATCCCAACGCCGTTATTATGGGCATGATGAAGGCGTTTTTGGTGGCTTCCTCTGTCTGGATGGCATCTTTCTGCTTCTTTATCCTTTCCGCAAGCTGAAGTATATTGTCTTTGAAATCCATACCTATTTTATAAGTTGTTTATAAATTCGGTCGCTTCATTCTGTTCAGTTCCGGTGTATTCCATATACTCCCTTACAGCCTGCTCGATATACCCACGGGATTTTAAGACGTTCCACTTCTTTATTTTCCGCTGGTATTCTTCACTGCTTCGGTCTATAGTAGGACGTTCTTTCTTTGGCTGTTGTGCTGAAGTGCTCTCCTTTTTGATTTCGGTTGCTGCTACCACCTTTATATCATCTTTGCTCTCTTTTTTGTTGTGCTGCTTGGGTTCCTTCATTTCCGACGCTATTGTTTTCAGCAGTGCCAACATTTCACTGTTTTGCTTTTCGTACAGCGCCTTGATGCCTGCTACATTATTGGTCATATTCCACACCTTGAAGAACAAGATTATCTGCAAGATTCCGAAAACCAAGCAAACGATTGCTAGAATTAATGTAAATGTTTCCATAGTGTATTATTAATTAAATTTCATTTAGTCATCCTTTCCATTAAAGACAGCAACCTGTCCACCTGCTCTTGCGCTTTCGCTGTAAGTCTTTGCTGTTCCATCAGACTTTCCAATGCCTTTTCCAAAGCGCTGGTGGTATTCACGTTATTGCCGTTTCCTGCTACAGAAGTTCCATGATGGTCGCTATTGGCAATATATGAAGATGTATCGTTAAGCATCTCCCCTTCTCCCGTAAGAAGCCAGTCAGTATTAAGTTCAGGGAATTTTCTCTGAATATCCAGCAAGCCACGTTTGCCTACAGAATTTTTAATCTTGTGCACATAACCATTGGATAGCCCACAAGCCCTTTCGAAATCTGATATTGAAATCTTCTTCGATGAGATGAAATCAAAAAGCCTACTCTGTACATTCATAAACAACAAGTTTAATTAATATTAAAATCCACTGATTAATCACTGAGTTTTCTTGTTTCTTAGATAATATATTTATCTTTGCATTACAAAATTAGTAAAACAATAAATAAATCAAAATAATATGGCAGAAAAAGAAGAGAAAAGCCCGATTACACCAACGCTGAGAGTGATGAAGATAGGTGAAGAATTTACTTATCCTATTCAGATGATGACTTCCGTCAGAACTGTATGTACCACATACGGACTACAATGGGGAAAGACATTCAAAACCCGTATAGACAGAGAGGCTAAAACAATTACAGTAACTAGAGTGAAGTAGAGTACAAGGAATTTTAGTAACCCAAGGTAAATGATAATACACTGGATATGAAAACTGAAAACAGACCGATTGATTCAATATCCGATAAGGATATGATAGAACTTAGAAAGTGGTGTTTTGATCGTGTCCTTACGGAACGTAATGCCATTATGATGAATATGAGAGAAGAAGCACCCCTTGATGATTTTTTCACAGAGATGCTTCGGATTTCAGAAAGAATCAAAGACTGGGTTCTTACTGGAGATCTTACATCTTTGTAAGCATAAGAGCATCTTCAATTTGAGAAATAACCATGTCATAACTTTCTGAAACTTCATAGATGATGTGCCCGTCATTACCGTTGGGAATCGTCAAATGCAGCAGTGTATTTTTACCCGCACGTTCAATCGCTGCAATATTAAGAACATTGACACATACGGTTTTAAAGTCATTCGGGATGGCAACATCTACTTCAATAAAGTAATTGATTTTGGCTTTTAGTTTTATATTTCTTAATTTTTTAAGTTGACATTGCAAAGTTAAGAAAAGCCTCTGAAAAAGACGTGAGTTGCCGAATCGACTTGGCTCAGAGGCGCGATTTTAAAGAGTTCTTTGACATTTTGGAAAACACAATAAAGAAAAACAAAAACAGACAACTTTCAGCACGTCAATTTGTCTTTAACGTGATGAGTATGCTTGGTGTGAGGCACAAGTATCGCTGAAAGTATGACCTTCAGATACAGCCTGTGCGGACGTAGTGAATATTCCGTACAGGCACGAGTTTAAAAAATATCAGATTATAAGATTCGTATTGAATAGTTCACTCAGTGAGTGGTACAACACAATTAGTAACAGCATTCAATATCAATAGCACATCACGTTAAACAAAGTTTAACTAATTGATAATCAGTTGTTTATATTTGTATAACCCACTTTAATAAAGTATCTTTACAATATCAAAATAAACCCATAAACAGCAAGGATATGAAAAGATACGATTTAAGCAGAATAATGACAAGAGCGCATTACATTTTCGGCCACACGTTCAATACCACATTCAGCTACTGCCTGACAAAAGCATGGACGGAAGCCAAAGAGGAAGCAAGAATAAGCGAGGAGAATGCAAGGCGTGCCGCTGAATATAAGGCAAAGTACGGAAACCGCGATTACAGGAACTACCGATCCTATTACAGTTCACGCATGGGACGCAATGACTGGAGATGCGACTACCGCAATGATGCCAAAGCAACAGTCATCCGCTCGTTCAATGCAAGATGATGGTTGTATATGACAGATTCATTTGCCAGACTCTATATAATCCCATCCCCTCCCGTAAGATTCGGGATAACAACCGGTTGAAGCCATTGAGGGGATCATCAGTATGCTAGTCTTATTTTGTTTGTGTGTTAGTCACAATTCTTTATGTATCTAATTCTGAAAAGTTCCAGATGTTCCGGTCCGTGAGGATAGGAACACCACTCCACTCTGTCACAGGTGCGTACAATGGGCATGAATCATTATCTCTATATTCATTTGCCAGGTATGGAGGTTCGATACCTCACAGAGTGACCAAATATCAAATCTTAATTCATTATGGAAAATAAATATCAGATAACAGGCTACCAGCTTGTTTATGCCAATGGAGGAAGGGATACAGTAAAATTGCAGACCCCTGTCATTATAAGCGACATAGAGGGATACAGACGTAAGATACGTTCTGTTCACAACTGTATCAGTGCCAACCTCAGTTATATCGAACTGCCGTGAGATTTTACCGCAATGTACCAACTATAAATCCTGAATATCATGTTAAACGAGGAAGTATTGAAAATCGTCCTGAATGACAAGACATTCGGACAGAGAGAAGCCGCCACTATCGTGGGCGGACGAGGAAGGTTGTTCAGACTGGTAGGTTCTGGTGCCATACGTGCCGAAAAGAAACCTGCCAACAGGCAGAACGGAAGATGGTACTGCAACGCCTTTGATGTACTGAAACACGCCGCGCTCAAATAGATTATTTGAATTTCAAATAGTTATATAAAGTTAAGCTACTGATTTTTAAAGTTTTACAATTTTGCACCCAAAGTAAAAATAGTTAACTTTATATCACTATAAGGAACTAATAAACAATAAGTTATGAAAGTATTATATCTCATTTGGTTTGCTCTGGCAGCTATTGTACATGGTACAATAGACAATCTTGACACCGCATTCTGGGTATCAATATCCGCATTCGTGGTATTATCTCTCATACTTGCCGTGAGAATTGACAGAAAAAATAATCTTAAAAACATATATAATGATGAGAACAGACAATGAGTTGCAGCAGATGAGCCATGATGAGCTTATTGAACAGGTGAAAGGATTGCAGTTCCAGCTTGCCGGTATGGAGCTGGCTGAGAAAGAGAACGCAAGGATGAGGGAGATTCTCTCCGCTATCGGCATTATTTATGAATCCTATAAGATGGACTGTCATGAATGAGGAACTTGCACGGCTGGAAGCCGAACTTGAGAAAGTGAAAGGGTGCGGGTTGGAATATCTGCCTGAATACGGTTTCTCTTCCAAAAAGGAAATCATGCAGCTTATACAGGAGGATATAAACGAATTACGCTCGGAGATGGAATGCATTCAAAAGGATTACGCTACTGACGAACTTGAAGAAGAGCGCACGAGGTTGTGCATCCTTCAGGGAATACCAAGATATTGTTGAACTTTAAAATATTCAAGAGTGATGGAAGAAAACAATCAAGTTACAGAATTACAGATTATTCAGGCCAAACAAGCGGCCGAGTTTGCAATGACACCGGTAGGGCAAACCGTGAAACAGTTTGAGGTCATGCAGCGCATGGCCAACATGTACACAACAAGCACAATTGTTCCGGATACGTACAAGGGAAATGTGGGAAACTGCGTGATTGCGCTGGATATGGCCATGCGTATGGGGTGTAATCCGCTTATGTGTATGCAGAATCTTTATATCGTGCATGGCAACCCTGCTTTCAGCAGCAAGTTCCTGATTGCCACTATTAACGCAAGTGGCCGTTTCTCCCCACTCCGTTATGAGTTTAAGGGAGAAGAAGGTACGCCGGAGTACGGATGCCGCTGCATTGCTTATGAATCGTCCGACAAAGACCATAAGGAACCGCTTCATGGTGACTGGATCACCATGGGGATGGCTGAAAAGGAAGGCTGGACCAAGAAGAACGGTTCCAAATGGCAATCAATGCCAAGCCAGATGCTCCGTTATCGTGCAGCCGCTTTCTGGCAGCGTGTTTATTGCCCGGAAATCTCAATGGGGCTTATCACCAAAGAGGAGGCAGATGACATTCAGGATGCCGAATATGAGGAAATTATTGATAAATCAGCAAAAAGCAACAAACTTGCCGAAATCGCTGCAAAAGCCGCAGGAGTCAAGGATCAACCCCGCCCGGAACAACCGACAGATCAAACTCAAGACTACGCGAATAATAAACCTACTCGAAAATCATTGTTATAATGGAAATACAACATTCTATAGAATGGTTCCGTAAGCGGCTCGGTAACTTCACCGGGTCGCAAATCGGACTCCTAATGAAGAAAGGGAGAAGTGATTATTTTTCCGATACCGCCAAAACTTATATTTATCAGGTTGCATCAGAGAGGGATATGAATCCTGAAATTATCAATGATGATGTCGAGTTTGAGAAATATCTGCATCAGGTCTGTGTCAACACCAAGGCGATGCAATGGGGTACTGATCAGGAAGAAAATGCCAGAGAGCTGTATGAACGTCTGACAGGAAGACATATAGTTGAGACAGGATCATGCAAACACCCTGCCATAGAACATTTCGCAAGCAGTCCTGACGGTTATTATTACGATGAAGAAACCGGTGAAAAAGGCTGTCTGGAAATCAAATGCCCGATTCAAAGCACTTTCATGAAGTATAAAAGTGAAATACACAACAATGCGTCGCTGCTTGATGTCAAGTTCGAGTATTTCTACCAGTGCATGGCCCATATGATGTGTACAGGTGCGCAATGGACTGATTTTGTTGTTTACAACCCTTTCCAGAGCAATCCTATCCATATAGTAAGGATATTGCCGGATGAAGCGGTGTTTGCCGAAATGGAGAAGCGCATCCGTGTGGCTGATGATATTGTCAAAGAACTGATTGATGTAGAATGATGAAACCGGATATTATAATCAAACAACTTGATAATGGATGTTTTGACGTCCAGATTGCCAATAAAAGTACAGACCAATTATCATTTGATGAAATGCTTGGGCTTGTTGCACAATTGACTGTACCTGAAAACAAGAGATGCCTGCAATGGCTTAAAACAAAAGAGCAACATGAAACTTTCAGAAATAGAAACTTAAAAACAATAGAACAATGAATACAAGCTATAAAGAAAACACCCCTAACAACTTTTGGCAAATCAGATGGCTTGACAGGTATATGGAAGGTCACAACGGGTTCATTGCAGGCGGGTGTTTTAAAAACATCCTTTCCGGTGAACGTGTAAAAGATATAGATGTATTCTTTGAAAGCAACGATGACTTCCAAGATGCAGTAGATTTATTCAATAGCGACGGCTATGTGAAAGATGGCTGGAAATTTAAATATCGTAATGAAAAGGTATGTGCCTTTCAGAAAGACGGTGAAAAAATATGGATTGAATTTATCGAATCTGAATTTGGTACGCCGGAGGAAATACTTAGGAGCTTTGATTTTACCGTTGCGAAAATGGCTTATTTCAAGCAACCTAAATACGACAATAGCGATGATGATATTCCTTTTTCATCAGAAAAAATAGTTGGCTATGAATACCGGCTACTCCATCATGAAAACTTTTTCGAGCATCTTCACATGAAAAGGCTGGTTATTGATGAAAATATTCCTTTCCCAATTAGCACATGGGAGCGTACATATCGGTATAAAGGATATGGTTACAACATGTGCCGGGAAACCAAGAAAAAACTTTTAGAAGCTATTCAGAAAACGAATTTAGATTCTGCCGATTTGTCTATGTACAATAATGGTGGATGGGACTAATAAAAATATGGAACAATGAATACACAGATAGCAATCCAGGAAAGCGATCTTGAACTGATCGTCAGTGAAAAGACGTTAGGTAGTCTTACTACCAACGCAAAGCAAATCAGAGATATGGTAAAAGCCGCTTTGCCAATGTATGATATCTCCAATTATAACGATGAGAATATCGATCAGGCAAAGAAAGACAAGGCAGCTTTAAACAAGGCGGCGAAAGCCCTCAATGCCAAACGTCTTGAAATTGAGAAAGAATTCATGAAACCTTTCGGGGAGTTCAAGGAGGTTGTAACCGAAACCGTGAAACTTATCGGCGAGTGCTCTGCCAAGATTGACACGGTAGTCAAGCAAAACGAACAGCAATACAAGGATAGGAAGAAAGCCACTATCAAGACTTACTTTGATGGATTGAATGTTAACCTTGTAGACTTCAATAAGGTTTTCAAGTCTGAGTGGCTCAACAAATCCGCAAGCATGAAGTCTGTATGCAACGAAATTGATTCCATATTCTCCAAAGTCGAAAACGAACTTTCCACGCTGAAGGGGTTTGGTGAGGATTTCGATGTCCTTCGTACTTATTATATGGATACGCTCAATATCGCATCCACCATCCAGTATGCCAACCGTCTGAAGGAGCAGCGTGAGCGTGCCAAAGCAGCAGAAGAAGCGCGCATCAAGGCAGAGCAGGAAAAAAAGGCTGCTGAAGAAGCCTGTAAGTCCACTGAGCTACAACAACAGCAATCCCCACGTCCTACGAATCCGTTTGACAGGTTGAGTCAAGGATCGGGCATCCCATCCTCACCGGTCGGACAACCCAAAGAAACTTTCTCTCCTGCCCAACCCGAATTACTGACACGAGCTTTCAAGGTTACCACTACCCGTGAGAATATCATTGCCTTGGGTGATTTTATGAATGAACGAGGCATTGACTTTGACAAGATTGAAATCCCATGAAGAGAGATGAACCTGTGCAGGACAGACATGGAGAACATTATCCGCCTCCTTGACAAAAGTGCGGAACTGATAGACAAGTATTGCCGGAAACCCTGTGAGCAGGACAAGGCACGTCAATGCAGGAAAATGAGTAAGAAACTTAAAAACAGGATTAGCAATGAACACAATAACAGTTAGAACAGAAGTGGATGTTGATCTTGATGATTACGCAGATGAATTTCTTGAAACATTAAGCGATGATGAATTATTGAAAGAATTACAATCAAGAAAAGTATCTGTATCAGAAGAAGCCCAAATACCATTTCTCGGAAATATGAATAAGGAAAATGCCAAAAGATTCCTATGTACTCTTGTAGGACAAGGCTTTTGTATGTCAAATGAACAACTTATCAATGCCATTAAAGAATACATTTAAAAAACAAAACAGACAATGAAAATTACAATCAACAAACCGACCGAGTTTGAGGCGGTCTACCTAAAAGTGGATGCAGGTGTACGCTATTGGGAAGACGCAGAAGTAAACGGAGTGAGAGACATTGATTTGTGCGAGAGTAAGGGCATAGGTAACCCTCTTATGCCTTGTGCTGTACAAATAAAAGAAGAGGCTGATTACAATATATATTCAGATCATTATCGTTGGCGACCTATTATAGCAATTGAGACAGGACAAATAGTCAACTGGACGCAAGGAACAACTGCCAATGTTCACTATAAAGTGTGCGATGATTTTATATGTGATATTACTGATGAAGACCACATCGCCATTGCTTCTTATGACGGCTATGTACCTAAGATTATGTGTCCGGCAGATGAAGGATATGGCGACTACATCATTATGAATATTGACGAAAATGGATTTATTCAAGGATGGGAAAAAGAATTGATTAGTAGAATTATAAAAGAGCAGGAGGATTAAATCATGCAAGACTATATTTCAGACTGGTTCATCCCGATGGACTTTGGGTATGACATTCCGGACGAAGAGCCGGACGGTGAGGACAACTTTAATTTTGACTGAGAGTGGTATGAAAAAGTATATTTATTTAATCCTGTTTCTGATAATAGGAATTATTGTCGGGAATAGGGTATTCAATCACTTACACGCATGGCTGGGCGTAACAATAATATCAGCCACAATAATTTTCTTTATTTACAAACTGATTAAAACATTGAAAGATGAAAAGACTGATTAAGTTGACGATGGTATGTATGACCTTGGTAATGTTTGTCTCCTGTGAGAGAGTAGCCCCTAATTATGCAGGTGTCCTTATGGAGAATTACGGCAAGCAGGGAAAGGAGGATTTCAAGATTGTTTCCGGTAAAGTGTCCACATGGGAATTGGGCACAGAACTTTTTCAGGTTCCGCTATTCGATCAACGTGGAGAATTCGCTGAAGCTGTCACACTGAAAGCTGCCGACAACACGGAGTTCAAGGCGTGTCCTACATACAGCTATAAAGTTATCAAGAACCGCGCCATTGATGTTGTCTTTGACAACAAGCATATTGGCCGTGGAAGCGACTTTATGTCTTCGTTGGAAGATAACATCTTGGAACCACGTATATATGATTTGATAAAGGAAGAAAGTCGGAAGCATAAGACCGATAGCCTGATGGCTGACGGAGGGTCGTTGGTATTTGAGAAACGGTTGGAACAGATAGTTGACATGGAGTTTGAAAAAAGAGGTCTGCAACTGCTCACATTCTCCGCACAACTGGAGTTCTCCGAAAAGGTCCGTGAGAAGATTGACAGCCGGAATGAAGTGAACACCAATATATCCGTACTGGACCAACAGATTGAGGAACAGAAGAAACGCAACGAGCTGGAACAGTTGAAAACCGAACAGGCTCTTATCCAGTCAAAAGGTCTTACCAAAGAAATTCTTTACAAACAGTTCATTGACAAATGGGATGGGAAGTCGCCGATTTACGGTTCTATCCCTGATTTGATCAGAATACAGAAATAACTTTGTTACCTTGCCTTCCCGGTCTGTGAAGATAGGGAGGCAAACGGGAGGTTGGCGGAAATGGCAGACGCTAATCAAGATGTAAGGTGCAAAATTCTAGGATAACCGTTAATATCCAAGCCGGCAACCTACGAGACATCTTAGGGGAGCTGACTTGAAATCAGTGAACTGCAAAAACACCACTCATGCAGGTTCGAATCCTGCACCTCCCACTATAAATGAATAAACGTTGAATATAAAACTTTAAAAGAATTAATTATGATGCATACTTGGTTTGAATGCAAAATCCGTTACGAAAAGGTAATGGAAAACGGCATGAACAAGAAAGTAACTGAACCCTATCTGGTTGACGCGTTGAGCTTTACTGAAGCAGAAGCCCGTATCATTGAAGAAATCACTCCGTATATCAGCGGCGAGTTCACTGTTTCGGACATCAAACGCGCCAACTACAGCGAACTGTTCCCCTCTGAAGAAGATGCAGCCGACCGCTGGTTTAAGTGCAAGCTGTTCTTCATCACGCTGGACGAAAAAAGCGGAGCGGAGAAAAAGACCTCCACTACCGTATTGGTACAGGCTTCCGATCTTCGCGATGCTGTAAAGAAACTGGACGAAGGAATGAAAGGTACAATGGCAGACTATCAGATCGCATCCGTAGCCGAAACCGCCATCATGGATGTATATCCGTATGAAGCTAAGGAAGTTCCGATATCCAACACTCAGATATCGGAAGGTGCTGATTCTCCTGTAGTACGCAATTTTATCCAGTCCCTACCGGATGGTTGCAGGACAACCATAACAGTAGCAGGAAAGCAGGTTGTTGTCGACAAGACCGGCAAGGACACGGTAGTAACCCCACATAAGGAAAAAGACGATGACATACGAGGAGATGATTAAAAAAGCGCAGTCGTACAAAATGCGCGGGAAGCCGAAGAATGACGAGCACCGCATACAGTCCGCTTGTGTCCGCTGGTTCCGTTTAAAATATCCGAAACTTAAAAACGTGCTTTTTGCTGTTCCCAATGGTGGCAGACGTGATGCCATCACCGGAGCGAGACTGAAGGAGGAAGGTGCGACCAGCGGAGTGTCAGATTTGATACTGCTGAAGAGCAACCGCTTCTATGGAGGACTTTGCATTGAGATGAAAAAGCCGGGAGGCCGCCAGTCTCCTGCACAAAAGGAATGGCAGAAGGATGCGGAAGCCAACGGAGCGAAATACGTTGTCTGTAAATCATTGGATGAGTTTATGAAAGTGACAATTGATTATTTGAATGACGTATGACAAACAGAAAAACTATAAACCATAAATTGAATTGCAAGTATGGAGATAAACTGTAAATATTGTCCTAAAAACGATGGGACCGGCAACTGCCTCATTAACGGATGCCCCCTGCCTCCTGTCATAAAGGAGATAGAAGAAATGCAGTCCTTTTTGGAGATAACCGCAAGTGACAATCCAAAGGAGCTTATAGACCGCCTCACTGATATAAACGTCTATCTCGCACGCTCTGGCAAGCTGCTTGCTGACGCCAAGGCATATCAGGATCAGGTGACAGCGAATGTATATGCCAGCCACATGGAATTCATCTCACGTGTTCCCGCGACTGTCGCCATGAAATTTGTCGCCGCGCAAAGTGTGACCGCCAATCAGATTGTGACATGGCTGGACCGTATAAACCGTACCCTCGTCCATGCCGGAGACAATATCAGGACCCAGATATCCTTTGCCAAACAGGATATGGCACTGCAAAGGAAAGGCTACTGATAAATAACGTTTAAATTATTGATATTCAGAAATATATTTATTGTAATCCCATAACAAAAAGTTAACTTTACAATATATATAACAAACTGATTATCAAACAATAGACATGATGAAAAAGGATACAAAAAGGAAATCATTTGTCTTCTATATAGAATGGCAGGAAGTGCTGATGGAATATCCTGAGGAGGTCAGACTTGAAGTGTACGATGCAATTATCAAGTACGCCGCATCGGGGACACTGTCGGAGCAGAAACCGTTGGCTAAAATGGCATTCTCTTTTATAAAGAAACAGATAGATGAGAATTTGCTACATGAACCTCCAAGCGGAGAAAACCACTGGAACTGGAAAGGTGGAATTACTGATGATAACCACAGATGCAGGAATTCAAGCGGCTATAGAAATTGGCGAAATTCAGTCTTGGAAAGAGACAACTTTACATGTTGCCGTTGTAAAAAACGTAACGTGGAGTTAAATGCACACCATATCAAACCATTTTCTTTATATCCCGAATTGAGATTCGATATAGATAATGGCATTACATTGTGTCGAGAAATGTCATATAGGACTACATAAAGAACAAATGAAATGGGAAAAGAAAGTTTTTTGATATATAAATCGTTTTACAAGCCTATATCGAAGTTATCGGACAAGCAACTTGGAAGATTATTCCGAGCTATATTCAAGTATCAACTTGGCGAGATTATTACGGTAGAGGAGGACATTGAAATAGCATTTGAGTTCTTCAAGAATCAATTTGAAATAGATGAAAACAAATACCATGGCATTGTCGAGAGAAACCGTAGTAATGGAAGCAAAGGGGGTGCTCCGAAGAGAGCGAAGAATGATAATTCGGATGATATTGGAACAACCCAAATAAACCCAAATAACCCAGTGGGTTTTTCAGAACCCAAAAAAGCCGATAATGATAATGATAATGTAAATGATAATAATAACTCTCTCTCTAGCGCGCATACGCGTGAAAACCTGGGCGATATTTCATCAGAAACATTCGATATGGATTTAGACAAATGCTTCGCGGACCTAAAGTCTGAGGAAGGATGGCTGAGGGATGCTTGGGAACGGGCATACAGGAACGGATTCAGGAACTTCACTTTGGATGAATGCAAAGACAAATACGTTGACCTGTACTATTGGAAGCTAAAGGGGGAAGGCGTTACACACAAGTCTGTTTCAGATGCAAAACGCCATTTCTCAAACTGGTTGATAACGGAACTTAAAAAACAGAAAGATGACAGAGCAAGAACAAAAACTTTCAGCAGAGCTACAACAGATCCGACAGGAAAAGTCATTTGCGGCGAAACTGAAACAGGAACAGATATACAATCTGGTGGAGCGTCACAAAAAGACTATTCTGCAAGATTTTGAATATGACCTGACGAATCCAGCCGAATATTACGCCCATCGTGATCTTGTCAGGCAACTGGGCAATGATTATACTGGACGTGAATTCAGGGAGTTCGAGGTTGACGAGAACAACTCGAAGGTATTGGCTTTCCTGCTGTATTACTTCAACGGATGCAAACTGGCCGAGAAAGTGTTTCCCGATGAGGATTACAAGATTCACAAGAACCTGCTGATTGTCGGGGCACCCGGCACTGGAAAAACAATAATCATGCAGATTTTCGCCGATTATCTGCGTCTGACACGGAATCCCAGCCAGTTTGAAAACCTCTCCGTCACCCAGATGATGAACTACTACAAGATGAACGGACACATAGACCTGTATTCCTACAACGAGGGGCAGTCAAAAGGATTCAATCCCGCCCCGTTCAATATCTGTCTGAATGACATAGGTCTGGAAACCGAGAATCAGAAGAGCTACGGTACCAGTCTTGACAGCGTGATAGACGAGTTTCTCTATGCGCGTTATGAGATTTACCAGCAGTTCGGGAAGAAATACCATATCACCAGCAATCTGAACATCGGTGATTTCAGGAAACGGTTTGAAGGACGTCTGATTGACAGGTTCAAGAGTTTTAATGTCATTCCCCTGCTCGGAAACAGCCGCAGGAGATGACAGTTATATTAAGTTAAGCAGATGCGTTTTTAAGATTATATTATTTGAAAAACAAATAAATAAAAGTTATCTTTACATACATAAAAGAATTAATAAAAACCAAGAGCAATGAACATTACGAAAGTTTTGGCGGAAGAAGTTGCCAATAAAATGGTAGAGCCGTTAGAAAAGAAAATCAACCTGTTGCATGATGAACAGGTCAGGATTACGGAAGAGGTGATCCGAAAATCCATTCCACAGGAAATCACCGACTGTTTTCAAAAGTTCCGGTCTTATTTCTCTGTTGCATATAGCATCACACTGTTTAACGGTTCCTATGAAAAACGTGTTGCCGGACTGAAAGGATTTCCCAGCGTAAACGCTTACTATCCTCACATTGAGGCGGACAGGGAAGTTATTGAAAAGATAGACAAACTGGAAATCGAGATCAGTGCGGTAAAGGATGAGAAGACCAAGGTATATGAATCAGTCGTTGCGTCACTTCTGACATTACGGACATTCAAAAGAATCAAAGAGAATTTCCCTGAGGCATACAGACATATTGCCTGCTATGAAGATAAGGGAAAAACATCCGTATCCCTGCCGATAGACAATATCATGGACACTTTGAAAAAATACACCGTATGACATCTTGGGGAAGTTCACATTTTACAACTTCTCCCCTATTCTGCGGATAATCTGACTTTATTTTTTTATTTGAAAGTCAAACAAAATTTATTATTATGCAAGAAACAACTCAATTGAACACACTGACCAACATCGTATTTGTCCTCACGGACGTTTTAGAAACCAACCTTCTAGAAATGCAGCAGCAATACAAGAAGGAAGGCTTTGAATTGCGGCACGATTCAAAAAGAAACTTCAACACAGCCATAGCCGCGATAAAGAGATTGAAAAGTGATGTGAATCATTGCAGCGAATCCACTCAGGAAAACTTCGGCAATGATTCTGACATGGTGAACGCCATGTTGCTCACACTGATTGATAGGTGCGGTGATGATGACAACCTCGCTTATAAGATGTACGAATACATTAAATCTTTCCCGTCCAAACTGAATCTGGACTTGGATTTGGATAATGCGTTCAGCCACCTGTTTAGAAAATCATGAAAACTGCTGATGACTGGAAAACGGTGAGTTAGTGGAAGTTGATTAACAGTTTGCTGATAATACAATTAGAATTTAATTGATAATAATTACCATTTACCAGACATCAGGAAAATGGTTCAAAACTGAACAGAAATGAAAAAGACTTTTAAACAATGGGTAAAACAGGATAAAGACTTGGATGACTTTTTATCGCCAGGTGATTATATTGACGAAAGGTTATATAACTATATAGGGGAAATCATACCTCCTGCATATTACTCAAGAGACTTTATACAAGGATGCGACGCCATTAAAAATGAAGGCGATGTATTATTCTACATTACAGCACACAGAACCGTTGATAATCGGTACTTATATCTCGGTGTTTTACCGGAATTTAAACAATAATTCAAAACGATATAAAAAGGAATGAAAGTACTTAGTTTATTCGATGGCATGAGTTGTGGACAAATAGCCTTAAAGCAGCTTGGAATTATCTCGGAAGTGTACTACGCATCCGAAGTAGACAAGCACGCCATCAAGCAGACACAGCTGAACTTCCCGAACACAATTCAGCTCGGAGATGTCACCCAAGTAGATGTATCT
>SKEN01000182.1_pt1 | contig 57296 bp, 50 predicted proteins | sample 4826711 | NCBI WGS metagenome assembly SKEN01 (sample SAMN11008808, study PRJNA524170) | human gut metagenome | biome: Human fecal sample; material: Feces; isolation source: fecal sample from pouch patient p39 | host: Homo sapiens | place: Israel: Tel-Aviv | collected 2015-02-10 | reverse complement strand
CAGTCACTTCTTTATCTGAAACTTTGCTTCCATATTGGTCTTCAAAGACACGTGACAAAATCAAGTTCAACATTGTTTGTTGTGAAGATTTTGAACTTTTTGCAGCACTGTAGAAGTCTGATACTGTGATAGTATCACCTTTCATGGTAACAAGAGCTTTTGTTTCTGAATTGCTGTTAGTAGCAAGGTAAGTTACACCTGCACCGATAAGAGCTGAAGCTACTGCAATTGAAACACCTTTGAAAGCTTTACTTTGGATAACTTTCTTAAACCCTGATTTTTCTTTGTTGGCCATTGTTATTAAACTCCTTAATTTGTCTTTAACTCCACTAGTATATCACAATAACTTAAATATTGCTTAATTTTACAGTGATATATCTGCTGTATTTTTACGAATCATCAATAATCCGTCGCTTAACGGAAGTAAGGTTGCTGTTAAATTTGGATTATCCAGTGTCGCATCAAACAATCGTTGAAGCCCACGATAGATTGTCCGTTGTCCGCGGCGCACTTCTTCGATTGGCTTGACAATATCCCCGCCTTGGAAAACATCATCAAAGACAATGACTCCGCCGACTTTCAAATGTTTCAAGACTTCTGGCAGAAAGACAATGTATTTTGATTTCGCTGAATCCATAAAAACAAAGTCAAATTCCCCATCAAGTGTCGAAAGAGTATCAACGGCATCTCCTTCAAGCAAAGTAATTTGTTTGCGAGTGTCATACTTAGCAAAATTTTCCTTGGCGAAGGCAATCATTTCAGGATTACGGTCAAGTGTCGTAATCTTCGCATCTGGGGCATTTTCTGCCATTAAAAGTGCTGAAAATCCGATAGCTGTGCCAATCTCTAAAATATTTTTTGGCTGCAATGTTTGCATCAAAAAACGAAAATAAGCCACAACTTCATGCTGAATAATAGGGATATTTTCTTGATGAGCAAATGCTTCCAATTCTGCCAGATAGCCCTCATTTTGCTTCTGATGTGTTCGCATATAGCGAACAATGTCTTCTTTCACTACGGGACGACGCATATTGTGATTTGCTGTTTTTGAATATGATTTAACCATAACTCTTATTATATAGCAAAATAAACCCGTTGTGAATAGGCTTTCTTCGATTTTTAGTCATTAAAAAGTGCCACAATATCGGATAAATCAGCAATGTGTTGATTGATTTTTGATGACGGTTGACCGAGATTAATTGATTTAATGCCTGCATTTTCGGCAGCTTCAACGTCAAGACGACGGTCACCAACGTAATAAGTGCTTGTTTTATCCAACTCATATTTTTCAAGAAGGTAGTTAATCGCTTCGGGTTCAGGCTTACGAGCGAAGCCATTTGCTGATGTCACCACTTCTGTAAAATACTGATGCACGCCTAGTCTTTCTAAAACATCATTTGCCGTGATACCTTTATGCGTATAGGCAAAGTGTGTCACTCCTTTTTGTTTGGTTGCCGCAAGAACCTCTGTTAAATGTGGCATGGGTTTTATCAGATAATCACGCGCTTCCTGCTCTTTTTTAAAGAAAGCTGATAGCTCCGTAAAATCTAATTCTTGCTCTTTTGCCACTTGATAAAGCAAAGCTTTGACCGATTCTTTGATAATAAAATCCATAATCCATTGTTCATCAAAAGCCAAGCCATAATGCGCATAAGTCACTTGCAAGGCTTGCCCAATCGCTTCGTAGGAATCCACCAAAGTTCCGTCAAAATCCCAAATAAATGTTGTCACTTCTGTCTCCTCATTTCAATATTAATCTGAATTCTCCAAGTCCAAGGTAATCCAATAACGCGCTAGACGATGCCCATCCTCTAAATCGATAATATTTTCCAAAATACCGCCAGCTTTTTCAATGGTTCTACGACTGGCAATATTGTCCTCACGCGCTGTGATAAGCACAGGATTGATGCCACGTTTGGCATATTGCTCAAGGGCAAAGCTGAGAAGTCTGGTCATGATACCTTGTCGTCTAAATTCTGGTGAGGTTTGATATCCGATATGTCCACCAATCGTCGCAAGATTGCCCTTTTCCAGCTGCCAACGACAAGATATAAGCGCAGCAATTTTCCCATTCAAAAAGGCATAATAGGTCGTCATCGTTGAATAATCAGGGTTAGTAGTTTGTGTTTCTTGCGCTCTGCTATTTTCCACAAAGGTTTTAAAATCACCAATCTCACGTGTCGTGATAAAGGGATTATCGTCATTTTCCAAAGCCGTTTGATAAGCTCGGTAAGCCGCTTCATCACTAACATCTAGTTTCCTAATTTCCATGCCAGCACCTCCCCAAAATTTTTTCTATTATAACATAAAAACGAGGTTAGAATACTCAACCTCGCTATAATTTTATAGATGTGCTCCTTTTTCAATTAAAGCTTCCAACTCATCCAAGCGTTCCTCAAAAATTCGGAAAGCAGCGTCTAGATAAGCACTTGTTGTCATATCCACACCAGCTTTTTTGATCACATTAAGCGGATAATCAGAATTACCTGCTTTCAGATAATCAAGGTAGCGGTCAATATCAGCTTGTGTACCGTGAACAACCTTATCAGCTAAATAACTAGCTGCCGCAAATCCTGTGGCGTATTGGTAAACATAGTAATTGTAGTAGAAATGCGGAATGCGTGCCCATTCGTATTGGATTTCTAGGTTGTCTGTTTTGCTGAGTCCATAATATTTCTCGTTTAAGTCGGCATAAAGTTGGTTGAGGTAATCACTCGTCAACACTTCTCCAGCTTGGTCTGCCTTATGAATGATATCTTCAAATTCCGCAAATTGTGCTTGGCGGAAAATGGTACTCTTGAAACCATCAAGATAATGATTCAAAATTGCAAAGCGTGCTTTGTCATCATCAACTTCTTTCAAAAGTGTTTCTGTCAAAATATTTTCATTAGTTGTTGAAGCAATTTCTGCCAAGAAAATACTGTAATCTCCATAAACATAGGGTTGATTTTCACGTGTAAATGTCGAATGCAAGCTGTGCCCTGTTTCGTGAACTAAGGTAAACAAATTATCCAAGGTATCTTGCCAATTTAACAGCATGAAAGCATTCGTATCATACGAACCACCAGAGTAGGCACCAGAGCGTTTGCCTTTATTGACATGGACGTCAATCCAGCGTTCTGTAAAAGCACGATGAACACGCTCAGAATATTCTTTGCCAAAAACAGCCAAGACATCTTCAGCTTTTACCAAAGCTTCTTCATAGGTAAAACTCATATCCATTTCAGAAAGTGGCGTATGAATATCGTACATTTTCAAATCATCCAGTTTAAGGATTTTCTTGCGAAGTTCCACGTAACGATGAAGCAAAGGCAGGTTAGCATTGACCGTTTCAATCAAGGTATCATAAACAGATTCTGGAATAAAATTAGCCGAAAGTGCTGCCTCACGTGCTGATTTAAAATGATGAACACGCGCTTCATAGTTATGCACTTTGACATTGGTTTGCAAGGTTTTCGCATAAGTGTGTTGGAATTGTTCATAAGTTGCATACAAAGCTTGGTAAGCTTCTTTGCGGACATCACGATTTTTTGATTCTAACAAGCTAATGAAATTACCATGCGTTAGCTGAATTTCTTTGCCCTCATCATCTGGAACGATTGGAAAAATGATGTCAGCATTATCCAAAAGCCCAAATGTTTCTCCTGCAGCTCCAAAAATTTCTTGCGCACCTGCTAATAATTCTTCCTCAGCCTGTGACAAAACATGCGGTTGACGTTTGAAAAGTTGCTCAAAGAAATGTGCATAAGCAGATAAAGCTGGTGTTTCTGCCACGAAATCCTCAAAAGCTTCTTTAGACAATTGCATCAATTCAGGTTCGTAAAAAGCAAAAATTTCACTAAACTTGGCATAGATTGCTGTTGCTTTAGCTTGGTATTCTTGGTATTTGGCTACTGTTGTATCTTGGTCGTTTTTCATTGAAGCATAAACATAAAGCTTCTCCAAACGACGCGACAAGGCAAGGTAACTTTCCGTAATAGCAAGCAAATCATTACTTGACGCTGTCAAACGTCCTTTGTAAGCTTTAGCATTTTCTAAATCACTATCAAGACTAGCCAGCTCCGCTTCCCAAGCATCATCTGTAGCAAAAACTGTGCTTAAATCCCATTGGTATTTTTCATCAATATGACTACGATTATCTGACATCACATTCTCCTTTTTGAGGTTTATTTACCATTTTATCATAATAAGCTGGCGGATAAAGCCATTGACGTTCTTTTTCTGTTTGATTTTGATAAAAGCGATGAAAATTTTCGTAAAACGGTGATAAATCTTGCGAAATCTGACAGAACCCCTCAACAAAATCAAAAGGACGAACTTGTGGAAAATAAGCCGATAAAGGCAAACTTAGCAAATTTTTCCCTTTTAAATAAGCTTTTTCTTGCCTTTTTAACCAAATTGAATGGCGAGAAGATAACTGTTTTTGAATATAGGTTAATAAGGTTTGGTCTTGGTTTACCTCGTAAGTTGAAAGCTTCTGCTGTCGATAAGGAAGTCGAAAAAATGCCATAATATCATCTGAAAATGAACAAGTCTTGGTTAGATAGTGAACCTTGCCATGCAAATCTTCATAGATTAAATAATGTAAACGAATGAGTTGTTTTGTGACATCCAACTCCCACAAATGAAAGCCCATATTCTGCGAAAAATAAAGAAAATGACGTTGCAAAGGTGATAAACGATTGCCAAGCCACAACTTTTCCCCCAACAACCAAAGTACTTGAATACCATGACTTTGATAGGCTTTTGTGCGTTGAAATAATCGCTGTTCTGATAAGCGCGAACATTGCACTTCTAAAGCCAAATTATCATTGACAAATAAATCAGCCACCTGATGTAAATCTGGTAAAACTTTTTCAACCACGACTTGTTCAGTCCGCGACACAGCATGATAAAGCGCCGCTTTTAACTGAAGGTGCTCACTGCTTTTATTTTCACTATAAAAATCACACTTATCCAAAGAAACATGAGCAAAGTGCGGACGCATAACTTTGCCATTTTTTAAACGGACAGCAGAGCGGCAAGCTGGGCAAACAAAGTTTTGGTTAGCTGGGATACCATCTAACAAGGATACTAATCTTCCATTTTCATCAAGCGCTGATAACACATCACACCTCCTACCTATTTTATTCGAAAAAAATCCTGAAAAACATCTGACACCTAATCCAGATAATTTTTCAAGATTTCTTTTTCGGTAGACGTCAACTCACGATATTGTCCGCTTGGTAAATCGCCCAGTTGAAATTCTCCAAATGTTAGTCGTTTCAAATAGGTTACTTTTACACCGTAGGCTAAAAACATTTTTTTAATCTGATGAAATTTTCCTTCAGAAATCGTGACATAAGCAGAGCTTTTTTCTGTACTTGCCGTGATAAGCTCAAGCTTAGCAGACTTACAAATCGTTCCATCATCAAAGGATACTCCATTTTCAAAAAATGCTGGCGCATCATCAGCTAAAAACGCATTAACCTCGACATAATAAGTCTTGGCAACGTGATATTTGGGATGTAACATTCGGTAACCTAGCGGACCGTTATTGGTAATGAGAAGCAAACCTTCGGTACTGCGGTCAAGTCGTCCGACTGGATAAAGCTGTGGAACACGGTCTGCTTCTTTGATTAAATCAATCACTGTCTGATGTTCTTTATCAGACACTGCTGAAACAACGCCAGCAGGTTTATTGAGAAGAAAATATTTCTCTGATGACTGTTTGACTTGTTTTCCTGATACTGTGATTTTTTGCAGACTGGTCTCAACGTTGAGATTATCCGCTTCAGCCAAACGACCGTCCACATACACTTGGCGACTGCGAATTAATTTTTTAACCTGATTTCGCGACCCAAAACCAGCCTGACCTAATAATTTGTCTAAACGCATGGTTCTATTTTACCATGTTATCAATAATTTTTAGACAGCAAAAGTCTGAGTGTCAAAACCCAGACTTCATGTTTATTAGTTTAATTGACTTGCTGCGGCTTCATCTACAATCACGACAACATTAGGGTGATTTTGAAGGACACTCGCTGGCAATTCTTCAGTGACAGGTCCATTAATCATTTGATTGATAGCGTCAGCTTTACCTTCGCCGTAAGCCATTAAAACAACCACCTTAGAAGCCATGATTGATTTGATACCCATTGAAATGGCTTGTTTTGGCACATCATCCATGCTGGCAAAGAAACGGCTATTTGCTTCAATGGTGTCTTTTGCCAAATCAACAATGTGTGTTGTCACGTCAAATGGTGTCCCAGGTTCATTAAAACCAATATGACCATTGCGCCCAATTCCCAAAATTTGAAAATCAATACCGTGTTCAGCAATCACTTGGTCATAACGACGTGTTTCTGCTTGCAAATCTTCTGCCAAGCCGTTAGGAAGAAAACTTTCTTTAAATGGTTTGTATTGGAAAAGATTTTCTTGCATAAAATGACGATAACTTTGCTCGTTGTCAGCTGCCAAACCAACGTATTCATCCAGATTAATGCTAGTCATATCTGAGAAATCAAGATTGCTCTTTCTAATTTCTTCATAGAAACTAAGCGGTGTGCTACCTGTCGCAAGTCCCAATGTTTTAGCTCCCTTAGCCATTTCATCTTTCAAAAGAGAAAATGCCACTTGACCACCTTCAACTTGGTTATTAACACGAATTATTTTCATTTTTAAATCCTCCAACATCTTCTGTTTTGGTATAGACCTCTTATCTATTTTTATTATATGGTATATACCAATCTTTGTCAAGGGAATTGTTTAAAAAAATCCACTCATTATTAATGAGTGAATTTTGCTAGCGTGTTCCTGCTAATTTTCCGAGACCTTCGCCGACATAATAGGCAAAAAGCGCAGCGATTAAGCCAATAAGTAGGGTTCTAAAAATTTCTTTTTTCTTACTGCTACCTGTAATGATTGCTTTCACCAAGCCAAGTAAGGCTAAGGCAAGTGATACCAAGACACAAGCAATCAGAAATGTGTGTATTTTAAAGAGACTAAAAACATTAATCAAAAGATATGACAGTAAAGGAATTAAGCCGAAAGTGATAAATGACATAAAGGTTGCTCCTGCATTTTTTACAGCTTTTGCTTTAACCGCAGATTCTTCTGTCGTAGAGCTTAAATAATCACCAACTGCCATCGAAAATCCGTCTGCTAAAAGATTTGAAAATCCTAAAATAAGAATCGGTTTAATCCCCAAATTACCACCGACAGCTCCTGCTACCACAGCAAACGTTGTGACAATGCCATCCATACCACCGTAAACAATTGACTTTGCATAATCCCTAATTGTCATATCCGTTACCTTCCATTAGTGAGTAATGAGTTAATTTTAATTAGAATCATTCTAAATAACTTCATCTTTATTATATCATCTCTTTAAAACGATTACAATTATCCTCGATCAGATGACGAGAAATAGTTCTCGTGTTATAATGTAAAGTTGAGAATATAAATATTAAGGATTTACTATGAATACCAATGATTTTGATTTTAATTTACCAGAGGAATTGATTGCCCAAACTCCTCTTGAAAAACGAGATAGTTCAAAACTTTTGGTCATTGACCACAAGACACATGAAATGGTTGATGCTCATTTTGACCATATTTTAGATGAATTAAACCCTGGGGATGCGCTTGTTATGAACAATACGCGTGTGCTTCCTGCCCGTCTTTACGGTGAAAAACCAGACACACACGGTCATGTGGAATTACTTCTTTTGAAAAATACACAAGGTGACCAATGGGAAGTTCTTGCCAAACCCGCAAAACGTTTGCGTGTCGGAGTTAAGGTATCATTTGGTGACGGACGTTTAACAGCTACTGTGGTTGAAGAATTAGACCACGGCGGACGTGTCGTTGAATTTGCTTATGACGGTATCTTTCTTGAAGTTTTGGAAAGCCTTGGTGAAATGCCATTGCCACCTTACATTCATGAAAAATTAGATGACCCAGACCGTTACCAAACCGTTTATGCTAAAGAAAATGGTTCTGCTGCCTCTCCTACTGCTGGGCTTCATTTTACTCAAGATTTGCTTGCCAAAATCGAGGCAAAAGGTGTTAAACTTGTCTATCTGACCCTTCATGTTGGGCTAGGAACTTTCCGCCCAGTATCTGTCGATAATATCGAAGAGCACGAAATGCACTCTGAATTTTACACGCTATCTGAAGAAGCTGCCCAAACGCTTCGTGACGTGAAAGCTGCTGGCGGACGTGTCGTTGCTGTCGGAACAACATCTATCCGCACACTTGAAACTATCGGTTCAAAATTCAACGGCGACATCAAAGCTGACAGCGGCTGGACGAATATCTTCATCAAACCTGGTTATGAATTTAAAGTGGTTGATGCTTTTTCAACGAACTTCCACTTGCCAAAATCAACACTTGTCATGCTAGTATCTGCCTTTGCAGGACGTGAATTTGTCCTTGATGCTTACCAACACGCCATTGACGAGCACTACCGCTTCTTTAGTTTCGGCGACGCCATGTTTGTGAAATGATCTAAAAAAGAACGGAAATTTTCCGTTCTTTTTATTCTGCCATATTGGTATAAACGTCTTGGACGTCATCGTCGTCTTCGAGTTTATCAACGAGTGTCTCCAAAATGTCTGCTTGTTCGTCATCAAGGCTAACGTAATTTTGTGGAATCATACTAAGTTGTGCTTGGGCGAATTCCAAATTTTGTACTTGCAAAGCTTCTTTGACAGCTGGAAATTCTTTTGCTTCGGTAAAAATTTCAAAGGCGTCATCTGATGTTTTCAAATCTTCCGCACCAGCATCCAAAATCACTTCAAGCATGGCATCTTCGTCCAAGTCCAAATTATCGCGGTCAATGACAATGTAACCTTTTCGGTCAAACATATAAGCAACAGAACCTGTTGAGCCCATGTTACCACCGTTACGCGTGAAAATGGTATGCATATTCGCATCTGTACGTTTTTTATTGTCAGTAAGAGTATGAACAAGGATAGCGATGCCACCAGGTCCATATCCTTCATAAGTGACTTCATCATAGTTTGTTGTATCGCCAACATCTGTCGCTTTTTTAATCGCACGATTGATATTGTCTTTTGGCATATTAGCCGCACGCGCTTTATCCAAAACTATACGAAGGCTGGCATTCATTGACGGGTCACCGCCACCTGCTTTAGCAGCTACAAAAATCTCACGTGACAATTTATTGAAAATCGCACCACGTTTAGCATCTGCTTCACCTTTTTTATTTTTAATTTTGCTCCATTTATTATGTCCTGACATGCAAAATTCCCCCACTCCTTGCTATTATATCACATTACACCACAAAAAAGCAGAACACCACCGAGTTTTCTCGGATTAACGTCCCGCTTGATAAAAAATCTATAAATTAAAGAATCGTATTAATTAAAGGATTTTTGATACGTTGAAGTCACTTTGTTGCTTTTGAGTAAAGCTCAGCAACTTTTTCCCAATTAATTACATCAAAGAAAGCTTTGATGTAATCTGGGCGAACGTTACGATACTTGAGATAGTAAGCGTGTTCCCAAACGTCAAGTGCCAAAATTGGTGCTTTTCCTTGTGAAATTGGTGTGTCTTGATTAGCTGTCGAGAGCACTTCAAGTTTGCCATTTTCATTCACCACAAGCCAAGCCCAACCTGACCCAAAGCGAGTTGTCGCAGCTTGCGTGAAAGCAGCTTTGAATTCGTCAAATGAGCCAAAAGCTTCCTCAATTGCAGCCAACACTTGTGTTGTTGGTTCTTGTTTTTCAGGTGATAATAATTCCCAGAAAAGGGCGTGGTTCAAATGCCCACCACCATTATTAATCACCGCTTGACGGATATCTGTTGGAATACTATCAACATCTGCCAACAAAGCTTCCAAATCATCTCCAATTTCTGGATGCTTTTCAAGCGCCGCATTTACATTTGCCACATAAGTAGCATGATGTTTATCATGGTGAATTGTCATTGTTTCTGTATCAATATAAGGCTCAAGAGCGTCATATGCATAAGGTAGTTTTGGTAAAATAATAGCCATGCTAATTACCTCTTTCATTTTTGTACCTTTATTTTATAGGAAAATAGCAGAGCTAGCAAATTATTTGACCGCTTTTTTCAAGGCATGATTAGTGATGTTCGTGAGCGATTTTTAAGATAGCAATATCAAATAAATAAGCCTTGTCATATGTCCCAGTTTTAATGGCATAATCCGTTTCAATCAACACCGCCAAAGCTTTTTTCAAGAACGGCATTGAAAGCGTACGAGAGTCACGCAAAGCAAACTTAACTTGATAAGGATTGACACGACGTCCAAGATAATCTGACAGCGCCGTTACAGTTTGTTGTTCATTTTTACCTTGACTGGCTAAAATGCTGACTTGCAAGAACATGCGAAACTGCCCTAACATAATCGCAATCAATTTGATTTCATCCTCACCTTGCAAACGCAAATCACGAATCAGCTCGCGTGCCTCATCGATTTTGCCATTCAAAACAAACTGCGTCAAGTCGAAAATATTATCCTGAAGCGTTTTTGGAATGGCTTGATTAATATCATCTGCCGTGATATGACCATCTTTTTTATAAGATTTCAAAAAAGCAATGTTTTTCAAAATCTCACTGAAATCATAATTGGATTTCAAAAGCAAAGCCTCAAAAACACCTGAATCAAAGGTCAGATTTTCTTTGTGAGCCAATTTTCGGAAATACGTTTTTAGCTCTGCTTCTTTTAATTCACTTGCTTCAAAAATCTGTGCATCACGTTTAAGAATTTTCACCAAGCGACGTTTGCCGTCTAATTTCCCTGGCGCAAAAATAATCAAGCGCGTCGTGTCCAAGGGATTTTCCAAATATACCTCAAAACGTTTGAGTGCCTTATCATCCAAACAAGACCTCTTAGCTGTCGTGATGTCGAGTAAATTATCAAAAATAACCACCTTTTGGTCAGCAAAAAATGGCAGACTTTCAAGGTCCATTTCCGCATCTTGATAATCAACCTCAGCCATATCAAAATAAGAATAAGTCAAGTCATCCTTATCATAACCAACACGTGCCATCATACGTTCTTTCAGCTGAGAAAATTGTCCCAAATCCTCACCCGTCACCACCGTAATTAAACTAAGATTTTCTTTTCGTAATTTATCAATTTCTTCGATTGCAATCATAGAAATATTATAACAAAAAACCATGAGAAAAACTCATGGTTTTAAACTGAAGAAAAAGTCTTTTCAATTCCCCCTACCTCACTGTTTCGATTTTCCAGTGATTTAGTCCTCTAAAGCGGATAGCGCCTTGCTCGTCTGTGCGGTAAATGGTCATGTTTTGTACTCGGAAGCGTTCAAGCGTTTCTTGGTGAGGATGTTTGTATCGGTTATTTTGCCCTGCGGAAATCAAAGCAATTTGCGGTGAAATGTGAGCGAGAAATTCTGAACTTGATGATCCTTTTGAGCCATGATGCCCTGCTTTTAAGACATCAACCGGCAGATTGGGATAAGTTGCTATCAACTCTTGCTCGCCTTCTTCTTCCAAATCTCCTGTAAACAAGAAATTCTTACCCAAAAGATTCCCATAAAGCACCACCGAGTCATTGTTACCACCATCACCAGTCTGGCTCGGATAAAGCACTTGCAGGTGACTTCCCATAATCGGCAAAACATCACCAGCTGTTACCACGCGCACCTTGGTTTTCATGGCTTGTAATTTCGCCACAAAATCTGGCTTTGTCAAACTTCCCTGACTAACCAGAATTTCATCAATTTTCACCTGCTTTACCACCTCTAGCATATCTCCCATGTGGTCAGTATCCGTGTGCGTCAGAACTAACTGGTCAATTTTTCCAACGCCGCGACTGTTGAGATAAGGAATCAACGTTCGCTCCGCATTGCTATCCGTCAGCCGCTCCTGCCACGCGTTCTTCTCACTAAAACTCACCTTTCCGCCCACATCAATTAGCAGCGTATTCCCCTTAACATCACGCACAAAAATACTATCTCCCTGCCCAATATCAACCACCGTCACCTCGTTTTCTAGCGGATGCTTGATTTGAAAAAATAGCAGAGCTACTAAGCTGACAAGAAAAATTGCCGTTTTCTTTCGTCGCCAGCAATCATAAAGCACGCCCAACATTAAAAATAGTAGCACCAAGATACCAAGATTTGGTTTACCAAAAACAATCGGACCGCCCAAAATTGCCTTAGTGTGCTTGATAACAGTTTCCAAGAAAACAAAACAACCATTAAAACAAGTCAGTTTAACCAAGGGCGATAAAATAAAAATGATTGATAGCATTGGCAACATAATAGTGTCAAATGCCACAGAAAAAATTGCGGTCAATAAGACAGATAACGGTTGAAACACAGCAAAAAAATGAATTAACAAGGGCAAACTGGCTAATGAAATCGTCAAACTTTCCGCAATAATTTTCTGATAGCGACTAATGTCATCAAAGTTAATAAAATTGAGAATAAAAGCGTAAGTAAACGAAAGAATGCCTCCCATCGTCAGCAGAAAATTTGGCATAACTATAAAAAGAACAAACAAAGTTAAAGCCAAGTTATCTAATTTTTTAATACCAAGATTTGCAAAAGCAGATTGAATTAAACTCCGAATTACCGAAACAGAAAAGCCAGTCAGCCCCGCATAGACGAGTGAAAATGGGATTTGTAGTATGTCCACATAATCTCGGCGTAACCCAAGACGTAGAAAGAAAAAGCGGAATGCCCCCACAAAAAAGCCAACCTGCATGCCTGAAAGAGCAAAGAGGTGAATAATTCCTAAACTCGTGTAAACCTCACTCATCTCATCAAACGATTTATCCAGATAGCCAAACAAAAGCCCAGTCATATAATGTTGCATAGGAGCAGGAAAATGCTGCTGAATACTAACAATAGCCTTTCGTCGAACATCATGTAGCTTATCCCACAAAGTCGTCTTATGAACAAGTTCAACATTGTTAATCGCCGACAAATTTACCACACGATAAATACCTTCATGTTTAAGGTAAGTACGATAATCAAAACCACCAAAATTCCGCTGGGGCGTTGCTTCTTCCAAGTCCATATCACCAGATAAAACAACCGTTTGATTTAATGTTTTAAAAAAATGCTGTTCTTTCTCCGATTTCAAGGAATAAAAAATCTGATAAGTCCGCCCAGCTTCCTTACCTCGAAAGGACAGCAAATCCCCATTGACCGAAATCGTGTCAGGAATCATCTGGATTTTTGTTAAATGATCTGGTGCTGCTTGATAAGCCTGCTCTGTCTGATTAGCCTTAGTCAGAAAAAATACCGCAAAACAGGTTAAACACAAGCAAACTTGACACCAAGCCTTCCAACCATACTGTTGCCATAAAAACACCAAGGCTAGCAAGAGAAACATCAAACACCCAACCACTTTTGAAAAGCAAAAATAATAGAGCAAAATGAGCAAAAAAGCCAATTGAATTGGCTTAATGGGAAAATATTTAATCAACGGTCACCTCAGATTTTAGCTTTTCTAGTATTTTTTCTCCGATACCAGACACATTCGCTAAGTCATCAACTGATGAAAAACCACCATTAGCATCACGGTAGTCAATAATATCTTGGGCACGTTTGGCGCCAATGCCAGAAATCGTCTGGAGTTCCGCCAAAGTTGCGGTATTAAGGTTGATTTTATCTGAACTTTCTTCCTGTTGAGCGCTGCCATTTGCTTGTGAATTAGTCGTTGCAGGAGCAACATTTTCATCAACTCTTGCCACATAAATCACCGATTCATCGGTTACTTTTTCAGCCAGATTCACCGACTTCTTATCAGCATCTTCTGTAAAACCACCTGCTAATTTGACCACATCTGTCACACGGCTACCGTTTGAAAGCTCATAAACCCCCTCATTTTTCACAGCACCTTTGATATCTACAAACATTTTTTGAGTCTCAGTTTGCGAACTTGAACGTTCTGTTTTTAAATCACTTGCGCTACTACTTGTCGAAAAAGTCGTGCTTAGGGCAGGTAGGTCATTTTGCGCATCCGCTGTTGTTTTTGTCACATTTAACCAAGCAAAAAATCCGATTATCATGACAAGTATTATCCCCAATACCGCTGCCAACGTTTTGTTCTCCAAAAGTTTTTCTTTTATTTCTTCAATCATCTCACTACCTCACTTTTGACATAAAAAATAGACTCATACAAGCCTTTACTTATTTATTCGAAAAAGCCCAGCAAAATCGCTGAGCTTTTGGTTCTTATTTCATTTTACGGTGCTTATCTGGATCCCAAACAAAGCTTGCAATGTAGCTAAAGAGCAATGTCAACAGAACAACGATAATCGCCACAAGTCCAAGAGGAATACGGTAAATGTAAGTTAATGGATTTGGTTTTTTGTTGGTATGATAAGTCGCATTTTCAGCATCCAAGCGATCAAATTCTGTTTGAATACGGTTTGCCACTTCTTCAATCCCTTCATCATTCATGCGTTTGATATCAGAAATGTCAACTGGATTACCAAAGTTCATATCCACACGTTCTCCAGTCAAAAGCCCTTTTAATTCCATTGGTCCTGCATAAACGACTGGCATAATCTTAACCTTCGCCATTTTAGCAATAACAGCAACCCCACCTTTAACATCGGTTGAATGACGGCTACCACTTGGAAACATCACAAGTGAACGATTGCTTTTCTTCAACATGTTAATAGGGTATTTAAGAGCTTTTTGCCCTGGATTTTCACGGTCAATCGGAAAGGCACCACACATACGAATCCACCAACCAAAGATACGGTGCGTAAATAATTCTTTCTTCGCCATGAAAATAAATTCTTTCGGACGAGCAGCAAATGCCATATAAACTGGATCCCACCAAGTACGGTGCGGTGCAACCAAGATATAGTTCTCATCCTTGCTTAAAATTTTGTCCTCATTATGATAGTGAGCATTTCCATTGATAATCCAAAGTAGGAAAACCACTAATCCTCGTAAATAAGTATAAAACACAGATTTACTCCTTTTTCTTCAAACATTCTTTAACATTGTACCATGCTTGAGCCGAAAAATCATTACCTAACTAGTGAGAAAAATTAAAATTTGCTATAATAAATATCATGATTAAATCAATTTTAAAAGCTGGCGAACGTATTGACCAGCTCTTTTCGACAGATGTCAAAATTATTCAAAATAAAGACGTGTTCAGTTATTCTATCGATAGTGTCTTGCTGTCACGTTTTCCAAAAATCCCTTCACGTGGCTTGATTGTTGACCTTTGTTCTGGAAATGGTGCCGTAGGACTTTTTGCCAGCACGCGCACCAAAGCACCAATTATCGAGGTAGAATTGCAAGAACGTTTGGCAAATATGGCAGAGCGTTCAATCCAGCTCAATCAATTAGAAAACCAAGTTCAGATGATTAATGACGATTTGAAAAATCTGCTCAAGCATGTGCCACGTTCTGGTGTTGATTTGATTCTGTGTAATCCACCTTATTTCAAGGTTTCAGAAACGTCAAAGAAAAATCTTTCTGAACACTACCTTCTTGCTAGACATGAAATTGCTACCAATTTAGAAGAAATTTGTGAGGTAGCCAGGCACGCGCTCAAATCAAATGGACGACTAGCTATGGTACATCGACCAGACCGTTTCTTAGACATCATTGATACCATGAGACAATACAATCTAGCGCCAAAACGTATCCAATTTGTTTATCCTAAAATAGGTAAAGATGCTAATATGCTCTTGATTGAAGCGATTAAAGACGGCTCTACTGACGGACTAAAAATTCTCCCACCACTCTTTGTTCACAAAGAAAACGGTGACTATACGGACGATATTTTTGAAATTTATTATGGAAAAAACGGAAGAAAAAACTAACAAAGCTTATATGTATGTTGTCGAATGTGCTGATGGCACACTCTACACAGGCTACACAACCAATGTTGAAAAGCGTATCAAAACACATAATAGCGGCAAAGGTGCAAAGTACACTAGAAGTCGCCTACCAGTCAAACTCATCTACCAAAAAAGCTTTGACAGCAAAGAAGCCGCCATGTCCGCCGAAAGCTACTTCAAACAAAAAACACGACAACAAAAGCTAGCATATATAGAAGAACACACTTCCATTTTCTGAAGTGTGTTCTTCTATCTCATTCGCTAATGTAATAATTGATAGAGAGCGCCTAATAAATTCGCATCATTACCGAAACTAGTTTTAACAATATTAGGGCGTGTTAAAACACTTTTAGTTCCTGAAAGGTCTTGTGAGCTGATCCCACCTCCAATAGCAAAAGTATGTAAATCTAAGGTAGCATGCACATTCAAAATAATAGTCGCAATGGTTTACAATAGTCTTCAAAAGTAGCTACTGCTTCTGTTTTTTTGATTGAACAGCTTTAAAAGCTATTAAGCCGTCTTTAATATCTGAATTTCCAATTATCTGATTGATTTTTTCAATCATTCCCACAGCAGACTCTAGATAGCCACTCATCTTGTCAAAACTTTGATTAGCAGGATTTAGAAGTATAAAACTTAACTCACCTGCTTGAAAATGTACACCACTGCGTAATTTCCCATTCAAAACGAGACCGCCACCAACACCAGTTCCTAAAATAATGGTTGCACCATCTGATACACCTTTCAAACTCCCCTGCCAGACCTTTGCTAAGGCTGCTGCCTTACCATCATTAAGCACCGTAGCTGGTAAATCATAATTTTCTTTAATACGCTCTTTAATATGAACATCATCCAAACAAGTCAGGACACCACCCAAATAAATGATACCATTATCAATATCTACACGGTCCGGAGCACTAAACGCCACTCTTTGAATCTGGCTACGATAAGTCAAGATAATGTCATCAATTGCTGACCAAAAATCATCTAAATCCTTAGGAGACATCACATGATTTTTCTCTAAAATCTCCTCGGAAGCACTCATCAAAGCATATTTTATATGAGTACCAGCAATATCAAAACTTAAATAACATGTCATTTCCTCACTGCTCATCTCTTAACTGACGAGCTGTCTTTCCAAAATTTGTTTCCAAGGCGCGGTTCATTGACCGTAAGCCGCTAAAACCATGTTTTAAAGCAATATCTGTCAGACAATCCTTGGTTTCAATCAAACTATCACGTGCTTTTTGAGCACGAATAGTTGCTAGGTATTGCCCTAAGGTTACCCCCAAGTGAGCTTTGAAAAAGCGTGCCATATAGGAGCGAGACAGATGACAATGTTCTGCCAATTCTTCCAAACCAATGGTCTCCTGATAATTTTTCTGCAAAAAAGAATCAATCTCCTTGATACGCTCAGCAATTTGAAGGCGATTATCCTTATGAACATCAGCCACAGTATCAACCAAAAAAGAAGTCACTAAAATATCCAAAACCTGTAAAATACCTAAATTTAATTTCAGATTTTTCTGTGGACTATCTGCCTGAAAATCTCTTATAATCATCTCTAAGATATCTTGGAGATGATTATAAGCCTGCTTTTGCTGCGTTGAAAAAGTCTCTGGATGATTGATATCAAACTGACAGTGACTAATATCTTCATATTGACCAACCAAAAATGGATAAGGATAGGTAATCGTCAGAGCCAACTCAGGCTCTTCCTTATAATTCAAAACACGAATGCTGTGAATATCCTGAGTATTAACCACTAAAATTTGACCTGATTGGGTTTGAAAATTTTCACCTGCAATGTAAAAATGATCAATGGATCCTTTTGAGGTATAGCTTAATTCAACAGCCCTATGCCAATGCGGCTCAATATAGGCAGGCGACTGCTCATTGTGAACATATAAAAATGACAATAAGCCTTGATTAGGGTTGACCACTTCATGCTGACACGTTTCCAAGAAAGACCTCCTGATAGGAAAGAAACTCGCTTTCCAACGAGTTCTTCTCTGATATTATTTGTGTATATTATGCACTCTGACATAATGCACAAGCGCATAAATTGTTATAAGTGCAAAGCCAATAGCTGAAACCAATAAGGTGTTGCTCGCTTCAGAACCAAAGAAAGCCGATAGAGCTCCCATAACCGTAGGAGAGACAAAACAACCAACATTCACCATAACTAGAACAAGTGTTGTTGCTAAGTTAACAGAATTTTGAGGTGCTGCCCAACCAAGCCAGTTGTACATATATGGTACCGCAAATCCAAAACCAATACCAGTAATAACCATAGATAACAGTAAAATAACTAAATTTTGTGAAAATGCTGTCAGCAGAAAACCTAAAGTGACTAGAAAAAAACCAAGTGGAAAAATTTTATCACGCAATTTTTTAAAGAAGAAACCAAAGGTAACCCCAATAGGGATACCCACCAATGTCGAAAAGCCTGCTACCATAGCTGCTGTCGAAGTAGTACCGATACCATTTTCTACAATCATAGTTGGTAATTTATAGCTCATCGGTAAATACAGCATGAAAATAAAGAACATCAAAATAGCGATAAGAATGACTTTACCATTGATTGATTGCTTTTGCTTATTTCCATTTTGATTACCAAATTGAGTAGTTTCTCTTTTCAATGGCACAAATAGCGTAAATAAAATAAGAGATGGGATAACCAGAAAATAAATAACAAAGGCTGCATGCCAACTAATCGTAACCAAATAACTGACTAAAAAAGAAGATACCGCCGCACCAATACTGCTCATAACATTTTGGAAACCAAGCATAGAGGCGCGTTCTTCCTCATCATCAACATAAAATTGAGGAATCAAACTGACTGCTAGAGAGTTAAAAAGTCCAATTCCTGCTCCGAGTAGAAAACGCGAAATCAAAATTGGCGTAAAAGCCACAGCATACATTGGAAACGTTCCAGCTAACAAGGTAATAACCAAACCAATCAATATAGTCAATTTTTGTCCAAGAGCACGTATCAAAAACGGACTGACAAACAAACCAACCATAATTCCAAAATTTGGAATAGTAGATAGTGTCTCAACACCACTTTGACTGACACCGGGAAAAGCATTATACATAAGTGGTAAAGCTGCTGAAATCTGGGGTGCAATCATTAAAAAGAGAGAAATAGAGAGCAGAGAGATTTTAAAAGATAGTTTATCTTTTACTGGTTTCATAACGAAATCCTCCTAGAGTATAAAATATGACTGGTTTAACAGATTTGTAACGTAACTTCTGCTAAGCTTTTCTTACTTTTTATTATAACGAGTTAACAGAGTTTACAAAATAACAAGAGTTCCCAGAAAAAGGCGTCTAGTAACCTTTTTCTATATCATAAATAGGTTACTAGACGCCTTTTTTTAGATAAGATAGTGCTAGAATTTTACTCATTTTTAACCTAAAATCGTAGTGTCTTAAAAATAGATTTAGAAACGAGGTCTTACAAAATGACGATCAAACAAGAGGTTTTAGAAGCTGCGAAAACATTAAGTGCACTTTTTAAAGAAGGTGATGATAAACGTGACGCCGGACTGCCACATGATATTCCTGAGGTTGAACGTTTTGACAACATCGCCTATGGTCCTAAAGAAAAATGGAATCTCCTAGATATTTACCTTCCTAAAAAACGTATAGACAAGGTTCCTACTATCATTAATATCCACGGTGGGGGATGGGTCTATGGTACCAAGGAAACCTATCAATTTTTTGGACTTAGCTTAGCTAAAGAAGGTTTTGCTTTTGTTAATTTTAACTACCAACTAGCACCTGAAGTCGAATTTCCTGGAGAACTCGATGATGTCAACCGTGCTGTACACTGGGTTGCTAGCCACGGTAGCGATTATGATATAGATTTAAATAATATTTTCATCATCGGTGACAGTGCTGGCGGACAAATGGCGGTGCAGTATTTGACTATCCTCACCAATAATGACTACCGTCAAAAATTTGGCTACGACAAACCTAACATGTCAGTGCGTGCAGCTGCTATTAACTGCGGAGCTTCTTTCCTCAACCTTCCTGGTACTATTGAAGGTGCCCCAAAGGCTTACTTTACCGATACTGTTTTAGAAAATAAAATGGATATGCTGCTAACCGAAAAATATATCACACCAGCCATACCACCTTTATTCCTCACAACCGCTAATCAAGATTTTATTCGTGATTGTACTGTCAGACTAGATGGTTTCCTGCGTGCTAAGCATATTGAACACGAATTTCGTACCTATGGAACCCCTGAAGAACCAAAAGGACACGTTTTTAATTACAATATTAAAGATCCTATTGCTACTGCTTGTAACTTGGAAATATTAGCATTTTTCAAACAGTACATTGCTTAATATCAATTACCTCTGCTAGAATAGCGGAGGTTTTTTACCTGTATTCAAAAACACACCCTGTCATCACAGAGTGTGTTTTATGATTATCTTTCCCCTTTATTACGGATAACAAATCCTGTTTTCTTTTCGCTTGATGTGCGATGTGGGCGTTTGTTATCTTTGTTTTGGAAATCACGTTTGTTCTTAGATGACGTACGTTTGAAATCACGATAGCTGTTATTATCTCGGTCATCACGTTTTCTGTCTGAACGTCCACCACGGCGATTATCACGACCGCGACCATTGCCACGACCACCCTTGCGGTTATTAAAGCCACCACCTGATGGTTTAAATGGTAATGGTTTTTCACGAGCAATTTCCACTTTTGGAAGCGTATCTGGATCTTTAACGGTCAAGTTCAAGATGTACAATGCTAATTCTTCTGGTGTAAATTCTGCTGCCAATTTAACGGCATCACCTTTGAATTTGTCAAAGTTTGCACGAATCGCTTCATCCGCAAAATCACGTTCAATTTTCTTAAGCGCAACTTTTTTCTTCGCTTTAAAGGCTTCATCAGCAGTCGCTGGTTTCAAGCCTTTCATGCGTTTTTTCGTCAATTTTTCAATAATTGACAAATATCCCATTTCGTTTGGTGCCACGAAAGTGATTGATTGACCATGTTTCCCAGCACGTCCAGTACGTCCAATACGGTGAACATAGCTTTCTGGGTCTTGTGGAATATCGTAGTTATAAACATGTGTGACCCCTGAAATATCAAGACCACGTGCTGCAACGTCAGTCGCAACCAAGATGTCAATATTGTCATTCTTAAAATCACGAAGAACACGGAGACGTTTACCTTGGTCAAGGTCACCGTGAATACCTTCGGCACGATAGCCACGTAATTTCAATCCACGTGTCAATTCATCCACACGACGTTTTGTACGCCCAAAGACAATTGACAATTCAGGTTGGTCAACGTCCATAAGACGTGTCATTGTATCAAATTTATCTTGTTCTTTAACGCGAATATAGTATTGGTCAACAAGATCAGTAGTCAATTCTTTAGCAGCAACTTTAACGTGTTCAGGGTTTTGCATAAATTTCACCCCAATACGTTTGATAGCTTCTGGCATCGTCGCTGAGAAAAGAAGAGTTTGACGTGTTTCCGGAACACGACTAATAATGGCTTCAATATCTTCTAAGAATCCCATATTAAGCATTTCATCTGCTTCATCAAGGATTAATGTTTCAACATGGTCAAGTTTCAAAGCTTTGCGTTTAATCAAATCAAGCAAACGCCCTGGTGTTCCCACTACAATATGAGCTCCTGAACGAAGTGCCTTAATTTGTTTTTCAATGCTTGACCCACCGTAAACGGAACGGACTTTCACACCTTTTTCACGACCGAAACGAAACAATTCTTCTTGTCCTTGAACAGCCAATTCACGTGTTGGCGCAATAACCAAGGCTTGAACAACATTACGATTTGTATCAATTTTGTTCAAAGTTGGCAAGCCAAAGGCAGCTGTTTTCCCTGTTCCAGTTTGTGCTTGTCCGATAACATCCTTACCTTCCAAAGCCAAAGGAATCGTTAATTCTTGGATTGGAGATGGCTCAACAAAGCCTGCTTTTTCTACGGCAGCAAGGATATTTTCCGATAAGTTAAGTTCTGTAAATTTCAAATTTTTCTCTTTTCTAAAAGGCAGTGCGAAGCTGCCTTATTAAACTTTAATCGTTGTTTAACAACTTATCTAGTTTAACACATTCCAAGTTAAAAAGATAGGAAACAATTTCATTTATTAAAATAACACGTTTTCATAACTTCTATTGAAAGTTCTAAAATGAAATTAGTCACTTGAGTGTATCAAAAAACATCTCAGAGAGATATAATTGTAATCACCACAACGACAAGTCACATTTATTGAATACTGGATTAACAACTATTCCAAAAAAGTGCTTGATTATCACTCTCCTAGAGAGTTTTTACAAAATGGCTAATTTAGACTTGAAATTTGGTTTCACAACTTCTATCATTAGAATTTTCTGTAAAAGACTATTTTTCTTAGTCGTTTAAGGTTTCTTTAAGTCTTCTCTGATAAGATATGGATATCCTAAAACTTTTCTTTTTTATAATCTCAAAAAGATAGTCCTGATTCGTCGGGGCTGTTTTTGTTTTAACTCCTAAAAAGGTCTGAGCACGCAAGTTCAGACCTTTATTTATTTTTATCTTAGCATGAAGAACGACAAAAGAAGTTGAGCACTTTCTCAACTCCCTCTGTCTTTATTACATTTTTTCTTCTAGTTCAACATCTGGGTATTTATCCGCAAACCAGCGAAGCGCAAAGTCGTTTTCAAAAAGGAAAACAGGTTGGTCAAAGCGGTCTTTAGCCAAGATATTTCGACTTGATGACATGCGTTCATCAAGGTCTTCTGGTTTAATCCAACGAACAGTCTTTTTACCCATTGGTGTCATTACCACTTCGGCATTGTATTCATTTTCCATACGGTGTTTGAACACTTCAAACTGCAATTGACCAACAGCACCAAGCATGTATTCGCCAGTTTGATAATTTTTATAAAGTTGGATAGCTCCTTCTTGCACCAATTGTTCAATTCCTTTGTGGAATGATTTTTGTTTCATGACGTTTTTAGCAGCTACTTTCATGAACAACTCTGGTGTGAAGGTTGGTAACGGTTCAAATTCAAATTTATTTTTACCGACTGTCAACGTATCCCCAACTTGGTAAGTTCCTGTATCGTAAACCCCGATAATATCACCAGCAACGGCATTTTCAACATTCTCACGTGATTCTGCCATGAATTGTGTCACGTTTGACAATTTCACTGATTTTTTCGTACGTGCTAAATTCACGCTCATGCCACGTTCAAATTCACCTGAAACGATACGCACGAAAGCAATACGGTCACGGTGTCGTGGGTCCATATTTGCTTGGATTTTAAAGACAAATCCTGAAAAATCTTTATCGTAAGGGTCGATTTCATTGCCTTCTGTTGTTTTATGTCCATGGGGTTCTGGCGCAAATTGTAAGAAAGTATCTAGGAAAGTTTGCACCCCAAAGTTTGTAAGGGCAGAACCGAAGAATACTGGTGTTAAATCACCAGACAAGATAGCTTCTTCTGAAAATTCATTTCCTGCTTCTTCTAACAATTCAACATCTTCCAAAACTTGTTGGTAGAATGGGTTGTTAGCAAATAATTCATCACCATCTTCAAGTGCTGCAAAACGTTCATCGCCTTTGTAAAGTTCCAAACGTTTGTTGTACAAATCGTAAAGCCCTTCAAATGATTTTCCCATCCCAATTGGCCAATTCATTGGATAACTTGCAATACCAAGCACTTCTTCCAATTCTTCCAAAAGGTCAAGTGGTTCACGACCATCACGGTCAAGCTTGTTGATAAAAGTAAATACTGGAATATTACGGTGTTTAACAACTTCAAACAGCTTTTTCGTTTGTGCTTCAATACCTTTGGCAGAATCGACAACCATAACCGCAGCATCTACCGCCATAAGAGTACGGTAAGTATCTTCAGAGAAGTCCTCGTGCCCTGGTGTATCAAGTATATTGACACGTTTTCCAGCATAATCAAATTGCATTACTGATGAAGTAACGGAGATACCACGTTGCTTTTCAATATCCATCCAGTCAGATTTAGCAAAGTTCCCTGTCTTTTTCCCTTTTACGGTACCAGCTTCACGGATTTCTCCACCAAAATAAAGTAATTGTTCTGTAATTGTCGTTTTACCAGCATCTGGGTGACTGATGATAGCAAACGTACGACGTTTTTTAATGTCATCTTGAATTGTCATTTTATTTCCTTATTAATCTTAATTATCTTCTTTATATAAACGTATCACCTAATCTTTAGTGACTACATTGGTCCACTCCTTTTCTGCCATACAAAAAATAGAGTCATGGGACTCATAACTCTATTATTATAACGAAAAGTGGGCTCTATTTCAATATTTCCCCACGGTGTTCTCCTCAGAAACCGCAAAATAATTGATTAAGAGAATACTACACATACAAAGACTGCCACCATAGTGCTCCATGATATTGATAAAGAAAGTTATCAAAAAGAGCATCGTATGGAATAGTGTCAGTTTCTTCCCTCTCAACTGTGCAATGAGAAAAATTGGATACAGTAGAAATAGAAAAATTCCCTGACGTAATAATGAATCAATATAAAAACTATCATCGTACATCGGATGCCCATTTATTTCGGTAAAAGTTGGGATATTTCGTGGCAACCAATCAACACCGAAATGCTGCAAATACGTATGTCCGATATTCAATCTTCCTGAAAACAAATGATTCAATGTTGCATAAATGGTACTATCACCATTGTAGAAGTATGGAAGCCCTAGCCCCAAACCAAACATCACAATCACCAGTGGAATAATCACAGAACCGGAAACCTGATACTTTAGTAATAATGGTTTCAAAAAATAGCAAAGAATGATGACTCCTGCAATTAAAAATGTTGTCCTTGAGTCGGTAATCGCAAAAATCAACAAGGAAACAAGCAACATGACCAATCCTGCTCTAGCTTTACGTCTCTTTCTAACCAAGGAAAAATCAAACAACAAACCAACTAAATACATTCCCAAAGAATTTGGGTGCATAAAACCATAAGAATGCCTAATCAAATCTTTGTCAACTCGATACATGGTCATATCAGAAATAATATGACTATTGTAAGCAAAGAGCACTAAGATTGCTACAATCAGCTTAAAGTAGAAAATCGCTGTCATCAACCGCTCATCATCTTTATCAACACTCGCTGATAACAAAAACAAGGTAACCATGGACAAATCATCAACGTTTGTTTCCAGATAATTAGACATTGGCAATAAAATCAAGAAAGCTAGTGCAAAAATCCCTGCTAAAATCTTCTCTATTGACCAACCCGAACGCCAAAAACTCCATAAATACATGGCAAATCCACCAACAATGGCAAGACTTGACATCAATAAGAAAAATGGTAAAGGAAACGGATAACGTTTCAAGAACCAAGCTAGAAATAGCAAACAAAACTCAAGAAAATACAAGGATCGATAAAGAAACCTTGCAAATGACTCTTCAGTCCTAAATACTTCCTTTAACCTTAATCTCTCCACAGTAATCTATTTCTCCAGTGCTTCAACAATTTTAGCTAATTGCATTGAGTTGCTTCCCTTCAATAAAATTTGGTCAGCTGGTTGTAATACTTTTTGAATAGTTTCAAGCATGGCATCAAATTGATTCTCATCAGCTGTTTTCTTGAAATAATAAACTTTTCCAATTGGAAACATTTGACTAGCAAGTTGTGCCAATTCAGCAATGTCTTCCCCATAGAAAATGAGTGTATCTAATGTTTCAGGTGACAAGCTCATAATCATGCGTTTATGAAGCTCAACAGATTGCTCACCCAATTCTTTCATGTCAGCAAGCACAGCTATTTTTTTACCGCCCTCATTGGCAGGAATTTTAGAAAATGTCTCTAAAATCAAGCGCATTGCCGTTGGATTAGCATTGTAAACATCTGACAAAATATCAGCACCATTGGCTGCTTTTTTCCATTCCGTACGATTGCGTGTTAATTCAATTGTCTCAAGAGCCTCGACAATATCGTCATCAGAAATGGCTAATAATTTACCAACATAAGCTGCTACCATGGCATTAGTCGCATTGTATTTTCCAGGCACAGGTAGGGTAATTGGACGGTCAATCACATTTGTCGTAAAGGTCAACGATTCCTTACTTTCTTGCAAATCTTTCACAAAAATTTCTGCGCCGTCACCAAAACGAATAACCATTTGGCTTTCAGGTAAATAAGGATCCACGATTGTGTCAGCTGGCGCAATCAAAATGCCATCTGAATCCATGCCATCAACAATTTGCAATTTACCTTCTGCGATTTTCTCACGACTACCGAAAAATTCCAAATGAGCTTCACCAATCAAAGTCACCACACCGATATGTGGTTTTGCAAGTTCTGACAACAGATGAATGTCACCCATATGATCTTGCCCCATCTCAAGGACAATTTTCTCCGTATCATCTGGCATATGAAGTGCTGTATATGGCAAACCAATTTCGTTATTGTAGTTGCCTTGTGTTTTATAAGTCTTGTATTCTGTTGATAAAACCGCAGCAATCATATCTTTGGTTGTCGTTTTACCATTTGACCCTGTCACAGCAATGACATCAACACGCTGTTTCTCAAGATAATAGCTAGCTAGCGCTTGAAATGCCTCTAGGCAATCATCAACCCAGATGTATGGATGACCAGCTACTTCACGTTCTGAAAAAGTCGCAACAGCACCATTTTCAAAGGCAGTTTCAATAAAATCATGCCCATCACGCGCACCTTTTAATGGTAAAAATAAATCCCCTTTTTCAATCTTACGACTGTCAAATTCAATTTGTCGCAGGGGAACGTCATCAAACTCCGAAATAGTATTTTTAGCGCCAACAACCTTGGCGACTTCATGCAATGTTAATTTCATATTGAATCCTTCATTAAAAATCTAGTGTTAACGCCTTTTATTATACCACATTTTAGCAATCATGCAGGGATTTTTATGGTACAATTATAATTGCAAAGCTTGTTTTGCACAGAGTAGATGATTTGCGTTAAGTGTGTGTGAATGGGATGTTGTCACACAACGAAGCAATTTGCGCGGTGAATCATTGCATCCGCTGTTAAATTTTTTTAACAGCTCCAGTTTTATGTTTTAAAAGGAGCAGAAAATGAATTTATTTTTCAAAACACCCAAACTCACCCTTAAGCGTTTGGTTAGCTTGGCTATGCTAATCGCGCTTGCTTTCATCGTTGGGAAATTTTCAATTCCAGTCATTCCACAACAATTAGTTATCAGTTTGACGTTCATTGTCAACACGATTATCGGAATGATTGGCGGTCCTATTTGGGGCTTTATTAGCCTAGGTATTCTTGATGTGGTTGATACCTTATCATCAAGTAGCGCTGGTAATTTCATCATTTGGTGGACACTTATGGAAGCAATTCAGGGCTTTTTCTATGGTCTTTTCTTTTATAGTAAGCCACTAAGCTGGTCAAGCAAAAAAGACTGGCTACACGTAACAATCGCAACTGTGGTTATCATGCTGATTAGCACCTTTATCCTCACACCACTTCTGATTCAGATATACTTTGGCGTGCCATTCTGGGCACAATATCTGGCAGGACGTTGGTTAAAAGTCTTTGAAATTCCACTACGAATCATTATTACCATGCTTGTCATTCCGAGGTTACAAAAGATACCCGAATTACGCAAGCTTGCAAATCTATAACTAAAAAGCCTCAGAGAGTTATCCCATCTCTGAGGTTATTCATATCTAAAAAGCGCCCCAATTGTTAGATTTATCGTCTAACTTTTGGAGTGCAGCTTTTTTTAAATCAAATGGCTTTCGCGTTTTTCAAACATTTCTTTAGCTAATTCAACCAATTTTTCAATCAAATCAGAGTAAGCGAGTCCCATGTTTTCCCAAAGAAGTGGATACATTGACCATTGTGTGAAACCTGGCATTGTATTCAATTCATTAAGGTAAACATGACCGTCTTCTGTCAAGAAGAAATCACAACGTGACAAACCACATCCACCGATAGCACGGAAAGCTGTTGTTGCATAGCCACGCATTTCTTCCATAATGTTGCTATCGATATGCGCTGGAATATCCATAGTAATTTTATTGTCGATGTATTTAGCATCGTAATCATAGAAAGCAACGTCTTTAACCACTTCACCAGGTAATGTTGTTTGCACGTCAGCATTTCCTAAAATCCCAACTTCGATTTCACGCGCATTGACACCAGTTTCGATAAGAATACGGCTATCGTATTTAAGGGCGAGGTCAATAGCTGAGCGGAGCCCCTCTTCATCATCAGCTTTTGAAATTCCTACTGAAGACCCCATGTTGGCTGGTTTAATAAAGACTGGATAAGTCAATTTTTCATTTACTTCAGCAACAGCTTTTTCAAGGTCAGCCCCTTCAACATAAGTCACGTAAGCAACAAGTGGTACACCTGCAGACTCAAGAACGTGTTTTGTTGAAATTTTATCCATGGCAACACTTGATGACAAGATGTTAGTTCCAACGTAAGGCATTTTAAGAATTTCAAGGAAGCCTTGAATTGAACCGTCTTCTCCCATTGGTCCATGAAGAACAGGGAAAACAACTGCTCCTTCTTCATAAATATCACTTGGTTTAATTTTTTGACTTTCAACAACAGTAGCGTTAGTCATTAACTTTTCATCATCGGCTGGTTTGCTTGAAAATTCTTGTGTCTTAATAAAATCACCAGATTGTGTGATGAAGTAAGTTTTCACAAAGAATTTGTCATAATTAATCGCACGCATGACACTCTCAGCTGATAAAACAGATACTTCACGCTCCGCAGAACGTCCACCATAAAGTAAAACAAGCGTTTCTTTTGCCATAAACTTTAATTACCTGAACAGAAAAAAGATACCAAGTTAAGGTCACCTAATACATTTTTCAACAAGCCGAGCATGAACCAAAAAACAGCCCCAAACCCAACTCAAGTTCAATTCCTTTTCTATTACAATTTCCTACCTATCATACCACAAAAGAAGCTTCCTTTCAAACAAGTTTAAACATCAGATGATAGAAAAAGTGACAAGCAAAAAAGCAGCTTCATGCTGCTTCAGATTGAAGAAAAAGTCCATTTTGGATATTTTTCTTCAATCTTTTTTTCTTTTTGTTAAAAAATAAAAACCCTTAGGAACACCGTTATATCAGCATTTCTAAGAGTTTATTCAAATCGATAGATACACTCTAAATTTACAATATTTATACTGCTGAGAGGGTTTGTCTACGCTCTGAAGCAGCTTCATGCTGCTTTTCTTACATCCTACAATTCTGTTCGATTTTCTATGGCACGAAGTAGTGTGACTTCGTCGGCATACTCGATGTCTGAGCCAACAGCCAGTCCACGTGCTAAACGTGTTACCTTGATTCCTGCTGGTTTTAGGACACGTGAGATATACATAGATGTTGCTTCACCGTCTGCGGTTGCATTGGTCGCAATAATCACTTCATTGACCTCACTATCCATTAAACGTGTAATCAATGATTTCAAATTAATATCATCTGGTCCGACACCATTCATTGGTGAAATCAAGCCATGTAAGACATGGTACAAGCCATGATACTCTTGAATTTTTTCCATAGCAGATACGTCTTTTGAATCTTCAACCACTAAAATAACGGAATGGTCACGAGTTTGATCTGTACAGATATTACAAGGGTCTTCATCTGTTAAATTCCCACAAACAGAACAATAAGTCAATTCACGCTTAGCTGCCAATAAATTTTTGGCGAATTCATTCACATCTTCATCTGACATTCCAATCGTGTAGAAAGCCAAACGTGTTGCTGTTTTTATACCAATTCCTGGTAATTTTGTAAAACTATCAATCAGCTTTGCGATAGGTGTTGGATAAAGCAATTGTCATTCTCCTTTAACAAAGTGACGAGCCGACTACTTCCTCGGCCGACTCGCTTTCATTATCAATTATTGATTAACATAAGTTGACATGTACAAATTAATAATATCACGCGCAATGTATTGGTTTGTATGATTATCTGAACTTGTCAAATGCGGAACGATGACGGCAACAGCGATATGTGAATCATCACTTGTTGAATAGTCATAGGCAAGGACACTCAAGTTAACTGTCGTTACAGCATTACCGTTAGCATCAACAGCATAAGTTTCGGCTGTACCTGTTTTACCAGCGATAGTGACTGTTGAACTCTTCATATAAGTACCTGTTGCATAAGCACTACTACTATTTACCACTTGATAGAACCCTTGTTGCAAAAGGTCCATATCATCGTCTGAAATGTTGATTTGATTAAGCACATTTGTTTCAATCGTTTTACCTAAAGTTCCAATGCCATCTGTACCATCATTGTCATAGATACTATCAACCAAATGTGGTGCAATACGTTTCCCACCATTAGCAACTGTTGCTGCATATTGTGCCAACTGCATTGGTGTGTATGAGTCATACTGACCAAATGCTTCGGTTAGGACATTACCAGCAGAATAATCATCCGAAATGTAACCAGTAGTATTTTCTGGAAGGTCAATTCCTGTGCTTGTTCCCATTCCATATTCGGCATAGGCAGCACGCAATTCTTCCATCGCTTCTTTCATACCTGTGGTTGCTAGAGACATACCTGAATAGTATTCTTGTCCCATCATTTTAAGAGCAACTTGCACCATATAGGTATTTGATGAGTATTCAAGCGCTTGAACAGCTGTGATGTTTGTTGAACCGCTACCTGTAAACCATGATGTAATCGCTGAAGAACCAGCAATATTGATTGATTGGTCAGCGATAACTTGGTTCCCTGAAATAACATCTGATTCCCAACCAGCTGTCAACGTTGCTGCTTTCACAACTGACCCTGGAACAAAAATATCATTAATAGTACCAAGGGCATCAAGAGTAGTTGTTGATGAACCTGTTTCATGAGAGAGACCAGCCATTGCCAAAATGGCACCTGTCTGCGGATTCAAAGCAACTGCATAAGCTCCTTCTGAATAGGTTGCATAACCATCAGCAATATCAGCACTGTAATACTGATTTAAAATACTTTCAACACCAGCTTGGAAATCTGAATTGACTGTTAATTTTAGATTTTGGCCTGCTTTTCCTTCGCTTGTCACTTCATCTGAAACCACATTACCATTTTTATCAGTTGTAATTTCACGAACGGTATGCGTTCCTTGAAGGTATTCTTCGTATTCTTTTTCAAGATAAGACGTTCCAACACGGTCGTTCAAAGAATAGCCTTTTGCCAAGTAATCGTCCGCTTCTTCTGCTGGTAGACCAGAGTGTTTCGATGAAACCGTACCAATGATTGAAGCAAGAGAGCTTGTTGGCGTTTCACGGTCCCAGTCGGTTGCGATTGAAATTCCTGATAATTTAGACTGATTAGCTGTGATATAGGCAATCTGTTCTTCCGTTAAGTCGCCAGTCGTCAAATTAACCGTGCTAAATGTTGAAGCAGCATTCATTTGACTAAAGATATAAACCAATTTTAGTTCATCTTCAGAGTAGTTAATTTCATCATCAGTTACCGCATTAATCGCATTTGCGTAAATTTCTGATTCGGTCAAATTATTACCGTAACTATCATATTTTTCATCATCAGGCAAGCTCTTGACCACTGCTGCATAAGTATCTGAGTCCGCCAAATAATAATCTTTTTTCTGACGCGTCGTAACATTTGTCTCTGTAAAAGTCACTAGAGTTGATAATTTTGCCGCCAATTCTTTCATTTCTTCAGCTGTAATCGTATTACTACGAGTAAAAGCAACTACTTGCTTGACAGTATTAGAAACTAATAAATTACCTGCAGCATCATAAATTTCCCCACGAGGGTTTGATGTTGTTACCGTATAAGTTGTTGACGAATTTAATTTCTCATCATAAAACGATTTATTCAAAATTTGCATTTGAGCCAATCTCAAAATGATAATTGAAAAAAGGACTACGATGACTGAAAAAATCAAATAAATACGTTTCGTCATACTAGTTGGCTTTTTATCAATTTTGAACTTACGTACTTTTTTTTCGGTTGTTTTTTTGGCAAATTTTAGCTTGCTCAATCTCTTCTTAAATGACATTCTTTCCTCACAATTAAAAGCTCTGAGTTCTATTTTATCACAATTTGCTTAAAACAGAGTGACACAACCTGTAAAACTTTGATCTTTTTTATTTTGAAAATTCCCCCACCATAAAACTCTTGAAAATAAAAAAAGGGAGTGGAACAAATAAAATTTCCAGTGGAGATTTTAGTCATAAGTCTAGAATAGGCGAATCGGTAATTTCGAAAAAATTCGATTTCTCAGCAAAACTTAATTTCTTGTTGCTGACCTAAAACAGACCGTTTTTGACACTTACTTCGTAAGTTTTATTTCCCGATTATCAAGGTTCCCCGAACCTTGATAACTCACTACCGCATGGCTCGAAAGATTTGGGCAATCTTTCGAGGTGGGAGATAGAGTCAAGTGAAGATTGACATCAAAAAAGGGTTGTAAAAGCTGATTTATCAGCATGTTAGAACCCACTCAACAGCGATTGATTGCTCAAACAATTGAAAATTGTTTGAGATTGGAAATCTAGCTTGCAAAGCAAGCGCCAAAAAGTACCTAATCAATTGTGCATGGGAAACTCTAAGTTGACTAAAGTGGGTAATCGCTGTTTAAATATTTCTTGATAGCGACCTTCAACAATCTATCCCCAGATTGTTGAAATCCAAACTACTGCGTCTTGTAAGTTAAAGAAGCTGGGCACTTTGTCCCAACCTCTTAATTTTCTTTTGAAGTAACTGAAAAATCAACACCAACTTTGTCTCGTAGGAATTTCCAAAGGTAGTAAGCAATGTAAAAGTCAATACAACCATGGACAAGAGAACCAAAGCCAATCAGCCCAACTAGTGACCAAACATAAGCTGCACCAGTTTGTACCCCTGCAGTCAAAACTAAAACAACGATGAATTCTGCCAAGCCATGCAAGAAATTCAAGAACAAAGCCAAAAGAAATGTTGATAAAGGTTTCTCAAGCAAACTTGGACGTTTTTGAATCAAGATAGCTCCCACAACAGCAAATAACAAATGAGAAACAGCACGCAAAACGATAACAATCGGAAAACCCGCCAATAAGAAACCTAAGCTTGTTCCTAAAGCAACTAAAACCGCAACTTGCGGTGAAATAAACATTGCCATAAAAACGGGTACGTGACTTGCTAGTGTAAACGAAGCAGGTCCAATAACCACTTTAACTGGCATAACCATTGGAATCAGAATCCCAAACGCAACCAAAATGGCTGTAAAAGCAAGAGATTTTGTCTGATTTCGTCTCATAATAACTCCTTTGTGATATCTATCAAAACCTTGATTTACCAACCAAGGCACTATCAGCTTCTTAAATGTTATCGATAAAAAAAGCCTATTGACATTATTTAGACTAATTTCCCCAAGAACAACCATCCTAGAGCCACTAATTAGTCTTGCCTATTATAAATAAAAAAAGCACAGGTGTCAAGACACCTGTAACTGTTTAGTTAGACTTCAAAAGTAAGCCTTTATCTAATAACATTTCCTTGATATCTTCAAAATCATCTTTTGAATGACAAGAAAGCGTATGTGTGTGAATCCCATGTGTTAGCGAAGATAAAAGTGTCGCATTAGAATGTTCAACCTTATCCATAAAATTGGCAATATCTTCGTCGCTTCTTATATCGAGCGGCGCTGTTAACATACCATAAACAGGATGTTCAACTTCAACATCAACCACAATTCCACCATTAGCAACTATGCTGTCCAATTCTTCTTTGGTTCTTTCAGGACCATGTTGACAAGCAATTTTCCCGACAAATTGGTGCGAATAAAGCGCTTGTGACATCACATAACCTTTAGGTGTCGAAATCACGTCATGATTAGCTGCTCTCAACAGAGCAACATCACCAACAATAATTTGGCGACTAACACCAAGCCTGCTAGCTAAAGAACTGGCTGAAATGGGAACTTGCGTTTGGCTCAAAATATCGATAATTTTTTGACGACGTTCTGCTGCTTTCATAAAAGCCCCCTTCAAATATAATCCTTACTATTAATCATACCATAAATTTTCAAAAAAACGTCCACTAGATACTCACACAATAAAATTTAGCATTTTTTCAAAAAATGATTAAATTGTGAAAGGAAAAACATCTCAAAGCACACAAGGAGTGTTTAGTTCGTGTCACTAACTTTTTCTGTGCTATGCTATAATAAAGCTATAAAAAATTTATCTTGTTATAAGCAAGTCAGCCATTCTGCGGGAGAATAAAATGGAGATTTTAAAAGAAATTAATATTACAAAAGACAAAAAATGAGCCACTTGGCTAAATATCATATCCCTTCCTACTTTTTTCCTATTTTTTATCTTTTTTACTTACTTGGTTTAAAGATTCAACACCCTACCATTGAAAATGTTACCTACACTATTCATTTGGGAAAATTATTTCTTTTTGTACTAGCGATACTTGCTGTTGTCATCATTCATGAACTTATCCATGCTTTCTTTTTCAAACTCTTTAAACCTAAAAGTAAAGTCAAATTTGGAATCAATTGGAAATTAGGAGCGGCATATGCTACCTGTCCAAAAGTGACTTATGACAGATGGCAAATGATAGTCATTAGCTTAGCACCTTTTATCATTTGGTCTCTAACGCTGACTATCCTCTTTGGTATGAATTTATTATCTTTTCCTGCCTATATCGGAATTGTCAGCCTACATGCAACAGGATGTATCGGTGATTTCTACTATGTCTATCTCCTTGGCATTAAATATGCCAGAAAGAAAATTTTAGCAGAAGACACAGCAGTAGGACTAATCATATATAGTAAAAATTAAGCTAAATTTAGCAAATGAATTTTGACACTATTCTTTTAGAATAGTGTTTTTTAGCACTTAACATAAAATGCTCATTATGACTAAGAAAATTTGTCAAACAAAAAGCGGAAGTGCCCCACCTCCTACCGCAGACACAAAGTCTGTTTCAAGGGGAGTTAGACCACCTCTGCTTCACTTATATTGTACATCAATCTTTTTAGTTTTATTATAAGTAATATAAAAAGCACTCTAGGGGATAGCCTAGAATGCTTTGATATCAAGGGTTTTAGCCCTTATAATCTACTATCAGATTATTTACCAAGGTAGTATTCGTTTGTCACGTTTAATTTTTCATCGAATTCGAATACAAGCGGTGGGAAGTTAGGGATTTCAACATCCATAATTTCGTCATCTGACAATTGTTTGATATGTTTTACAAGAGCGCGGATTGAATTACCGTGTGCACCTACAAAGACGTTTTTACCGTCTTTAAGAGCTGGAGCGATTTTATCTTCCCAGAATGGAAGAGCACGTTCCAAAGTAACTTTCAAGTTTTCAGCATCTGGAATTACTGTATCGTCAAGGTTAGCGTAACGACGGTCAGTATGTGCTGAGTACTCGTCATCTTTAGCCATAGCTGGTGGCAATACATCGTATGAACGACGCCAGATATGAACTTGTTCGTCACCCCATTTTTCAGCAGCTTCAGCTTTGTTTTGACCAGTTAAACCACCGTAGTGACGTTCGTTCAAGCGCCATGATTTTTCAACTGGTACCCAAAGTTGGTCAGCTGCTTCAAGAGCAAGGTTAGTTGTTTTGATAGCACGTTTAAGAACTGAAGTGTAAGCAAGGTCAAACTCAATACCAGCTTCTTTGATTAATTTACCAGCATCGATCGCCTGTTGTGTACCTTTTTCTGACAAATCAACGTCAGCCCAACCTGTGAAAAGGTTAGCTTTGTTCCATTCTGACTCACCGTGGCGAGCAAAAACCAATTTTACCATTAGATAAAGTCTCCTTTAAAGTAATACAAAGGCTATTAACGCACAGCGAAAAATAGGTGTTAGCATATCAGTCCGGCGACTTAATAAGTTAGACTATTTTTGGCTCAGCATTCTAGCCATATTAATTATTACGACCAAATAAAGTCGCTTACCCTTACTATTCTACCCAAAAAGCTATAAAAAAGCTAGTAAAATTACTAATTTTCTCTAAAAGACTCAATGCCCGCTGGTCATTTTTAACCCGATAATCCCAATGACAACCAAAATCAAAAAAAGGTAGGCAAGCGGTGATAATTGGTCTTTCAGAAAGACAATTCCAACAACTACTGTTCCGATTGCACCAATCCCTGTCCAAATCGGATAAGCAAGACTCATCGGAAGTTCCTTTAACGCACGCGCTAAAAAGACAAAGCTTAAAACCATTCCAAGAATGGTTACCATTGAGTAGCCAAGCCTGCTAAAATTCTCACTTAATTTCATACTCGTTGCCCAAACAACCTCCAATATTCCTGCGAAAATCAAATAAATCCACGTCATTTTGCTCTCCTTTTCTTGGTAAAATAAAAAACGGCAACAACACCATTTCTTTATCCAAAAGGATATCCCTACGAAACGATGTTATCGCCATTCCCCACTTTCCGGGGAAAGTGGTAGCTTTCTATATGATTGATGCTATTATAAATCAAATTATTTTTTATGTCAACGTCATGGTACGCATGGCATTCAAGGTTGCGAGAATCGTTACTCCCACATCTGCAAAAATTGCTAGCCACATATTCGCCATTCCAAGGCTCGCTAGTAATAAAACTAGAACTTTGATACCAATTGAGAATATGATGTTTTCATGAGCAATACGAATTGTCTTGCGAGCAATCTTAATCGCTTTGGCAATCTTTGACAATTGGTCGTTCATGACAACCACATCTGCCGCTTCAATGGCAACATCACTTCCTAGACCACCCATGGCAATTCCAACATCAGCTCTGGCTAAAACTGGTGCATCGTTGATACCGTCACCGACAAAGCCAACTGTGGTACGTGGTGATTTTTTAGCAAGATATTTTTCAAGTTCATCAACCTTATCTGTTGGCAATAGCTCCGCTTGATAGTCTGTGATGCCCAGCTCATCAGCGATTTTTTCAGCAACTTCACGACGGTCTCCTGTCAACATCACCAGATGTTTAACGCCAGCTTGTTTGAATTGTTCCAAGGCTTCCTTGGTGTCTGACTTGATGCAATCAGAAATCACAATGTGCCCTGCGTACGCTCCGTCAATAGCAACATGAACGATTGTTCCAACTTTGCTACAAGCCTTCCATTTTGCCCCTAGGCTATCCATGAATTTAGTATTTCCGACAGCAACACTATGTCCATTAATAATAGCGCTGACGCCATATCCTGACTTTTCTGTCACGTCTGTAATGGAACAAGCATCTGCTTCTTTTTCATAAGCTTCGCGAAGCGATTGGGCAATTGGGTGAGTTGAAAAACGTTCCACATGACTGGCTAAATGTAACAACTGCTCATCCGTAATATCATTGGGATGAAGTGCCGTTACTTCAAAAACACCTTCTGTCAATGTCCCAGTTTTATCAAAAAGCAAACTCTCAAGCGAAGCTAGACTTTCCAAATAATTAGACCCTTTAACCAATACACCTGCTTTTGAACAAGCTCCCAATCCTCCAAAAAAGCTCAAAGGAATTGAAATCACAAGCGCACACGGACACGAAATCACAAGGAAAGTCAATGCACGGCTAAACCATTCTGGAAAATTCCCAGCAAAATCACCAGAAACGAGAGGTGGAAAAACAGCCAAAATCACCGCTGCAATCACCACAGTTGGCGTATAAACAGCCGCAAATTTTGTCATGAAATGCTCACTTTTTGACTTGTTAGCAGCAGAATTTTCCAGTAAATCCAGAATCTTGCTTAACGTTGAATCCTTTACAGAATGCAAAACTTTAACACGAATAACCCCTGTCATGTTAATCATTCCTGAAAGCACTTGGTCACCAACTTGAACCGTTTGTGGTAAGCTTTCACCTGTCAAAGCTGCTGTATCAACAGAAGATTCACCAGTAATCAAAATACCGTCTATGGCCACTTTTTCTCCAGGATGGATAGAAATGACTTGCCCTTCTTGCACTTCTTGTGGGTCAATATCAACTACCTCATCGCCTTTTTCTAAGTGAACAAGGTCTGGGCGTAAATTTAACAATTCAGCAATTGATTTTTCGCTGCTACCTTCTGCAATATGTTCAAATAATTCACCAACTTGGTAAAATATCATGACAAAAACAGCTTCCGCAAACTCAGATTCATTTGTTATAAAGCTCAAGACAAATGCCCCTAACGTTGCTATCGTCATCAAAAAGTGTTCGCTGAAAACTTTTCCTTTACTGATTTTCAGCACCGCTTTTCTTAAAACATCATACCCAGCAATAAGATATGGTATAGCGTAAAGTGTAGCCTGTACTGGTAAAGATGGTTGTGTTGCCTTTACCACTCCAAAAACTAGCAAAAATCCTAAAGTCGCTAGTAAAATCCGTCTAAGGGATTTTTTGTTTTTTTCTGACATTGTCAGTCCTCCTCATAATGCTCCACGACAGAATCTAAAACCTGACTGATATGCTTATCAGCCAAAGCATAAATCTGATTTTTTCCTTCACGTCGTACAGATACAATTTTCAGATTTTTCAACAAGGTCAATTGGTGTGAAATAGCTGATGGGCTCATTTGCAAAATAGCTGCCAGCTCACTAGATTTTAACTCACCTTGGCTTAAGCACCAAATGATTTGTAAACGTGTCCCATTTCCCAAAGCCTTGAAAAAATCTGAAACATTTTCCAATAGCTCTCCCTCAAGCAACTGTTGTGTTTGGCTATCTTCTATCATCTAAAATTACTCCAATATCAATTTATAAAACACTTGAACAATTGCTCAATTGTTTTATGATTAAAATATAGCACTTTTACCACTTTTTTTCAAGGAAATACTGGATTTTTTCAAAAATAAGAAATTTGTGCTACAATTTTTGTATATACAAATTTTTGGGAGGTAGTAATGAAAGCTTTTGCACTTACAGATAGCTCACAACGAGCAATTTCTGATTTAGCAATAATAGATATTCCAAAACCTAAGATTTCAGCGAACGACGTTCTCGTCAAAGTGACCGCTGTCGGACTTAACCCTGTTGATTTCAAAGTTATCGAAAACGGCGTCGATACTTGGACATTTCCACATATCGTTGGTATGGATGTTGTCGGAGAAATCGTTGAGCTTGGTGAGCATGTCACTCAATTTCAAATCGGTGACCGTGTGGCTGGGCATGGCAATTTAACCAAACAAGGTTGCCTAGCTGAATTTGCCAGCGTCCCTGCTTACCAATTAACCAAAATTCCTGACAACATTTCTCATACTGACGCTGCTGCACTACTCTGTAATGGATTGACCGCTTATCAGGCACTATTTCGTAAAGCAACACTCGCTAACAAGAAAACAATTCTCATTCATGCAGGAAGTGGCGGTGTTGGGAGCATTGCCATTCAATTAGCCAAAATGGTTGGCTTGACAGTTTATACCACAGCTTCAACTGCTAAGTTTGATTTTGTCAAATCGCTCGGTGCAGATGTCGTAATTGATTACAAGACAGAAAATGTTAGTAGGCGAATTGCCGAGCTCACTGACGGACTTGGCGTTGACATAATTATCAATACCATTGGTAAAGACGAATCAACCCAAGATTTGAAGCGACTAGCCTATAACGGCAGTCTGATTGCAATTGTCTCACCACCACTCATTGACAATCCAAGTGACTTATTTAGCCGAGCCTTAAGTATTGACGTCTTAAATCTTGGCGGCGCTCATTTATCACACAATCCTCAGCAAGCCCAAGACCTTGCAACAATGACCGAAGAACTCTTTGCACTTGTTCAAGAGCAAAAAGTAAAAGCCCTTGTTAGCCAAACATTCCCATTTGAAGAAACAAAAGAGGCTTTACAACTGATAAAAGACCAAAAAATTACAGGAAAACTGGTCGTTGATATGATTTTAAACCACAAACGTTCGGAAACAACTTGCTTTATTTCTAACTAAATAGTAAAATAAAGATGGCTTAGAATTGTCTTTCTAGCCACTAACACTATTCTTGGAGGATTTTATGGTTTCTACAGTAACAAAAATTGGTGCTTTCGATTTTGACAACTGTTTCATGAATGCCGCTGGCGTTTATTGCATGACTCGTGAAGAATTGGCAGAAATTGATGCCTCTGCAGCTGGTTCTTTCGTTACAAAGACAGGAACATTGACAGCACGCACTGGTAATCCTGAACCACGTTACGCAGACACTAGCCTTGGTTCAATTAACTCAATGGGCTTACCAAATAACGGTTTTCAATATTATCTTGACTACGTTACAGAGCTCCAAAATACGCCAAATAGCAAACATCATTTCTTATCACTTGTTGGCATGTCAGAAGAAGAAACACATACCATTCTTAAAGTCGTCCAAGATTCTGACTACCAAGGATTGGTGGAATTAAACCTTTCTTGTCCAAACGTTCCAGGTAAACCTCAAATCGCCTATGATTTTGAAACAACGGAAACACTCTTAAGAGATATTTTTACCTATTTCACTAAGCCACTTGGTGTGAAATTGCCACCTTACTTCGACATCGCTCATTTTGACCGAGCAGCTGCGATTTTCAATCAATTTCCACTTACTTTTGTGAATTGTATCAATTCTATCGGAAATGGTTTGATTATCGAAGACGAAACCGTGCTTATCAAACCTAAAAATGGCTTTGGCGGTATTGGTGGCGACTATGTCAAACCTACGGCGCTTGCTAATGTCCACGCTTTTTACCAACGCCTTAACCCATCTATCCAAATCATCGGAACAGGCGGTGTCAAAACAGGGCGTGATGCTTTCGAACACATCTTGTGTGGCGCTAGCATGGTTCAACTAGGGACAATTTTACACCAAGAAGGTCCAGAAGTCTTTGAGCGTATTACGAATGAACTAAAAGCCATTATGGAAGAAAAAGGCTATGAAAACCTTGAAGATTTCCGTGGCAAATTAAAATATATTGATTAAATATCACAAAAGCATCTGAGACAATATCCCAGATGCTTTCTTCTTTCTATTATTTTTCACCTCAGAAAGATATAAGTTTTGATGATAAGTTATTTCCTATTTAGTCATTACGCATTAAATTCAAAATTGGTTTTTTGACAAGAAATAATATCACACCAATACCAATACAGATTAAACCTAGAATACCGAAGAATGCTACTTCGGTTTCTTTATTGAAAGATGGTGTAATCAAGGCGTTTACTGCTTGTGATGTTGAGTCTGATAAGAACCAAAGAGCAACCATTTGTGATTGGAAAGCAAGCGGTGCAAGGCGAGTTGAAACAGATAGACCTACTGGAGAAATCAACAATTCACCAGACATTTGAACTGCAAACATCACTACCAACCACATGAAGCTCACGCGACCATGGGTACCATATAGGATACCCGGCACAGCCATAATAAGGTATGAAATCCCAGTCAACAATAGACCCAATCCAAATTTTGAAACTGCAGATGGTTGACGGTCCCCCATTTTGTTCCAAAGCCATACAAACGCAGGTGTCAATATCACGATAAATAACGGATTAAGCAATTGATACCAAGAAGGGTCAATATGAATAGTGACACCAAAAATAGTTGGATTTAGATTTGAACGTGTTTCACCCCAAACTGCAATAACTGTTGAGCTTTGTTCTTCGACTAGCCAAAAAACAATCGAAGATAGGAACAATGGAAGATAGGCTAATAATTGTTTACGTTCAGTACTTGATACTTTATTTGATGTAAACATTGTCGCAAAGTAAATAAATGGAATAACAATACCTGCCCATGAAAGAACATTAATAACATTATTAACAAAGTTTGCTGGATTTAAACGATAAACGAAGAATCCAGCAGCAAGGATAATGACTAAAGCAACACCCAACTTCACTAATAAGCCTCGTTTTTCTTCTTGACTTAATGGGTTAGACGGTTTATTTCCCAATTCTGGGAATTGTTTCATACGTCCAAACCAATAAACAAACAGAGCAACAATCATTCCGATTGCAGCAAGTGAGAAACCTAGGTGATAATTGATACTCTCACCAACTGTCCCTACTACAATAGGAGCAAGCAATGAACCAATGTTAATTCCAACGACAAATATGTTAAATCCCGTATCACGACGTGGGTCATCTGCTGCATACAAGTGACCTACCATGTTTGAAATATTGGATTTTAACATCCCTGTTCCCAGAATAATCAAAAAAAGCGAAATAAAAAGTGAGGTTAAACCAAACGGAGTAGCTAGGACAATATGTCCTAGAGTGATAAGAATACCACCGATAAAAATTGTTTGAGAAGCTCCGAGAATACGGTCTGCAAACCATCCACCGATAATTCCTGAAAGATATACAAGTGCCCCGTAAATACTAACGATAGCCATTGCTTGGGTTTTAGGAAGTCCTAAACCTGCATTAGGCGCGGTAACAGATGCATACAAATAATAAATCAAAATGGCACGCATGCCATAGTACGAGAATCTTTCCCAAAGTTCTGTTTGGAATAATGTAAACAAAGCTTTAGGTTGTCCAAAAAATGTTTTTTCTATTTTTTTATCCATACGCTCTATTATATAAGGAATTTTAGACTTTATCAAGTTAGTTTTTCTGACATCATTTATCACTAATTTCCTAAAAAGCTCATAATATCAAGCATCCTATATTCTAAATTCTCACCAAAAAATTTTGTTATGTTTTTAATAATCAAAAAATAGCTATTAAATCATGTTAGCTTTTAACTTTTTCATCAGCAATGTCTAACATTCAATGTATTTTGTATTACGAAAGAAAAACTCTTCTCTAACACTCCTATTATATTCTTGAATTTTAATTTTCGGATGCTCATGATAAAAACTCCCATAAAATTAACCTAACATCTTAATTATGAACGAGTAAAAAAGTGCCCAATGGACACCACTCACTTTTCTATTTCTAGACAAGTAAAAAAAACATCCAACGGACAACTACCAGAATGTAGGCAAAACCTACTTTTTAATAAAGTAAGTTATAAAGAATTATTGTCTTTGTTCAATCTTAGGATTATTTGCGAGCAAAGCGAGCAGCAAAACGATACTTACCGCCGTGGTGAAAGTGACTGCAACATCAATAAAACCAGCCACCCGTAAGTTTTGAGGGAGTGGTACAGAATCCCAATATTCATAGTTCGTTGTACCACCCCCGCACAGTTGACTAGGTTTGTCGCAATTTTGCGAAGCAAAATGAGAACTGCCAGTCAACCACTGCGACTCTTAGGAATTCCTTGGATTCCTTCGACAGTCCACTGGACTGTCGAACCTGCCGACGGCACCACCTAAGGAAAGTATCAAAAAAAGACTTTCTTATCACCAATTGTCCCAGAAATCATCATCTTCCTTTTGTTGAGTTTCTTCTGTCTTCTCTGTCTTTCCTTGTTCAATAACCTTGCCGTTTTCATCTACTTTAGGTTTTATCACAAAGCTATAAGCGATAAACATGATAACTTTCAAAATTGAAAAAACACCTAAAAAAATGACAACGATTAAAAGGGATTTATTCATAGCACACTCTCTTCTGATTTTTCTCTGTTGATTTTGATAGCTAATAAACTAACTTTCATAGCTTAATTATACCACAAACCATCCAACAAGTTTCTAAAGCTATTTGTTCCCAGAATATCCATAACACAATAAAAAGCCCATCAATCAGGCTACGAAGCGTAATATGATGAACTTTTAAATGTAAATTATTTTACAGCATCTTTAAAGTTTTCTACTATTATATAGATATAAAATAGATTTAAACCGTATGTCATAAGGATATATAAGTTTTAAATATTAGTAAAATTAATTGATAAAACTACATAAGTTTCAAACTTATGTCCCAAATTTGTCCTAAAAAAGAAAATAAAATATTTGGAACAAAAAAACTATTTTCTGTTATAACCACAGTTTAGTGATAAGTCCGTTTTAACGGCAACAAAAAAGAGCTAGCATAAGCTAGCCCTGCAAAGAAGTTCTGCTGTATTTAATTTAACGTGCGCTCACCAGCCCACACATTGCCGTATATGTTTATTATACCATAAACGTGCATGACTACCAATTTTCCCGACGTCGGGAAAAATAAAAAAGCCCTAGCTTGTGCTAGGGTTAGTTATGCCACGTTATACCTTTTACAGCAGTCTGTCTTGAACCTTTATAAATATTATTACGACTTTCATGTAATGTCGCTGGTATGAAATTATTAAATTTATCTCTCCTTAAACCTAAAACAACAATACGTTTTTGTTCGTTCTTATAAAATACAACACTCAAGTTCATTGTATTTCTTTTTAAATCTTTTTCAAGTAAGCAAATTTTGACTTTATCTTGATAAAAAATCTCGTAAAAGAACTCATAATTTCTAATTCTTGGAATAATATCTTTAAACTCAGGATGTTTTGAAAATTCGCTTAAACTAAAAGAATTATTTCGGACCGCTTTAATCCAAGATGTGGCTGTATATCTTGTGTGTAACTTATGGATTCCTAAAAGATGAAATAAATTAGTTGCATTAAAGACAACTGTAAATTCTGGAAGTTTTTTATATCCAGTCTCCACAATGCATTTCTTATGACAAAAATTTAGTTCATAATCATTAAGAATCTCTTTTAGCTCCACATCAATAAAACTTTCTACAAAATAAAAAAAGCACGGCTGGATAATCCTCCAGCGGGGTTAACGATTAGAGAGGAACAACTTCTCTAACTCCTCATTGTGCTTCTTAGGCTTATCGCCGAGGAACAGTTTTTAAGCTCTGCCAAGCCACATAACGTGCTTCAATTATGTGTTCGTATCACTACGAATTCAACGCATAGACAAGAACGTTGGGTTAGAAACGAGGGTAAGCAATGAACTTTAATCGTCTTTTAACCATCTCTATCTTACATTATTATTCTATATCTTGCAACTTTTTTATTTATTTTCTTTTTATTTCTTTAACGCAAAAAACGCCCCCAGCAAAAGCCGAGAGCGTTAAAGTGTTTGCTATTTTATTATATTATTTTTTGTCATCTTTAATCGTAACTTCTACTTTTTGCGGAATATCTTTAGATTTAGCAATCTCTGCTGTAATGGCATCCACAGTCGCTTTTGATTGCTCTTTAGTCGTTTTGATAGCTTCTTTAATCTCCGCAGATGTTGAATCTGGATTCAACGCTCTAAAGAAACGAACATACCAAGGTGCTTGATTAGTCCATGTGTAAGACGGAATGTCGTGACCGTTGTTGTCTTTATAAATTTGTTGAATGATTTTCATTTCGTCAACATGCGCTAGTGCGCGTACTTGGTTTGTGTGTCCGTTGTAAAAGTAAAGTGTACCCTCGTTCCAAGCAGGGTCACCTTTGATATTGAATAAAAAGTCCATAGTTTCTTCTCCTTTGGTTGTAATTGTACTTTGTGTTGTTTCGTTATCATCTAATAACACGACGTTTTTATCAAGCCCGCCAGCAATACCAGTAGATGTAAATTGCCACCAGCGAATACCATCAAGTGCTGGGAAGATACTCCAGATTGGGTCTGGTGTGACGTCGTAATTTGGATAGGCTGCAATCCACAAGCTATCTGGGTATTTAGCTAAAATTTGATGATAATCAATGTTGTTAAGTGTATATGGTTTGTAACTATAATAAATAGGTTTATAACCCGCACTAGCGCATCTATCCATAAAAGCTAGTACCGCATTAGTATTAGCTTGTTTTGATGTGCTAGCGCTATCTTCATAGTCGCAGACAAGATAAGCTGGCTTAGTTGGTAAGTTAGCCAAGAAATAATTAGCTTCTGCTACTGCTTGACTGACATTACCGCCAAAACGCGCAAAGTGGTAATAGCCGATTGGCTCACTCGTTTGTGCCTGTGTGAAGCGATTAGGTGAAAGATAACCAGTTCCCTCGCTAACCTTGATAATCGTTTTACGTGTTCCTGCGGCTTGACAGATAGCTGTTAAATCTGCCGATTGATAGCTTGACACGTCGATAAAATAATCGTTTTTCTTCATTGCGATACCTCGTTATTTTCGTGGTTCGGCATAGTCCATTGCTTGTCCACTATCACTAACTCCTGCCGTTGTCGGGTCATTGACGACCCCTAATAATACTAGCAGAGTCAAGAACGTGTTAACAACATCTGCAATGTTATCTGGCAGTTTCAAGCCCAATTGTTGTGCTAACAAAATCACCGTACTAGAAATGGCAATAAGTGTAGCTTTGTTTTTAAAACGTAATTTCCAATTAATCATGATAACTCCTCCAATTTATTATCAATCTTATCTACTTTTTCTGATAAATTTTTAATCTGTTCCGTCATTTGGATAAGCACTTGCATTTGCAAGTCGTGATTATCCAATCTAACTTTGATTTCTGTTAGCTCTTTATCTTGCTGCTTATCTTTCTCTTCAAGAATCGTTAAGCGTTTTTCTGTTGAGGTCATACGACCTTGAAAAAAAGTAAAGAGCGTCAATACTGAGACTGACGCACTTAAAAACATACTAATGATTTCAGGTTTCCACATAATAAAACAACCTCATTTCTAAGGCTGTTGTGTATCTGAGTTTTTATTTTGATTAGATAAATCAACATAATACTGTGTTCGCTCTTTGAATTGTTCTGGAACATCATCAATTGTAATCCAACCCATTTCGATTTGTAGAGCATAATATTTAGCGAATGATTCAATTAGTTTTTCAGGAAATTTAATTTTCATTTGTTTGTCCTCCATTTTCTTCAGCTGTTTCATCTGTTGACATATCAATTAATGACAAAATTTCCATTAATTGATTAACACTGTCAGTTGCGTTTTTTACTAAAACAACAGTTTTAGCTGTTTCTTCTTTAGCTTCTGCAACTGCACTCGTTACAGTTGTGACCATTGCTTTTAGATTGCCAATTGATGATTCTACTTCAACTAATTTTTTGTTAGCTTCATCAACGCTCACTGACATCTCATCAACTTTTTGTACTGCCTCTGGCATAGCTTTATCAGCATATTCGGTTTTGAAATAAGCATCACGAGCTAATTCAATAAGTTCATCATTAGTTTTACCAGTTTGATCACCTACGACACGTTCAGTAAATGTACCATAGCTGCCTGACATAGTAGCCAATGTGATTTCTGTGTGTGTTACTTTTCCATCAGTATAGATTGGGTATTTCCCAATAACTTGCCATGCTCTCATTATTCATCACCTCCTTTCAAATCATCATCTTTGGGCATCAACGTAGCCAGCTTATCTTCCAGCTCGCTATTGCGTTGATTAGCAATTGTTAATTCAGCACGCAATTGTACTGCTTCGTATTGTGCAGTTGCTAGTCTTTGTAGTAATTCATTAATAATTAATTGATTTTTATCCATATTAAACTCCATTAAACTCCTGAAATTTGACTGATAGCACTTCTAATAGCGCTAATAGCGTTACTAGATGTACCACCATTAATAATGTGTTGGAAACAATTTCTTAAAATTTGAATGCAAGACCTAACGTAATAGCCAGACCCGTCACCATTGTCGAGTCGAACATCTCCTGTAATGATATCAGCGTTACGATAACTTATTCCGTAAGGTCTCAAAACCACATGAGAACGGAATGTAGATGTTGGAGGAAATGTTTCCATTTTCCAACCTGCGGCAGATGTGTTGGTTACAACGTCTTTGTTATAACTATGTCCAAAATAAATATTATCGGCAATTACACGCAAAGAGTCAGCTCTTTCATGGTCATTTGCAGCAATACCATTAATGGTTTCAACTACAATCCCTGAAAATCCACCTTGGTCCCATTTGCCATCATCAAGCGTTGTTTCACGACGGTCACCGCCTAAAATAACTCGTGATAAGATTCGGCTAGTTCCACTAACTGTGATACTAGTATTTGAAAATTTAAGTCCCATTGTACTAGCGTTTGCTTGAACACGAAAAATACCAGTGTTGTTGTTATTGTAAAAAAGCTTACCAGTGTCGAGTTCAAAATTAGTTGTGTTAGATAGTGATTGTAATTTACCACCTTTGATAACGTTCGCTGTAATACCACTTGATACAATTTTGCTTGAATTGATAGAATTAGCAGCTATTTTATCTGTGGTAATCGCACCTGCGGCGATATTCGCTGCACTAATCCCACCAGTCTTAATCTGGCTACTGGTAATCGTACCACTTGCAATCTGACTAGCTGTAATACTACCAGCTTTAATTTTCGCTGCGTCCAATGTCCCAGCCGTAATACGGTCACCATTGATACTGTTCGCTGTCATCTTACCAGTCGTAACAGCACCTGCCTTAATTGTGTCAGCTGTAATCGCATTGCTTGAAATCACGTCAGCAGTAATAATTTTACCGTTCAAATGTGCTGTGTTGATTGACTTACTGGCTATTTTGGTACTTGTGATAGCACCGTCAACAATCATGCTACCTTTTACGTTTATCTTGTCAGAGAATAAGTTGATAGCATTCTGATTAACAGCAAAATAAGAACCAATCGCATTAGCAACATCAGTCGTTGACTTGCCAGCCTTCATGACAATTCCGTCTGCATTAATAGTCAAGCTAGCACTCTTAACCGTTGATTTATCCAACGCAGATACGCTCGCTTTGATTGAGTCTGTTGTCTGTTTAAGTTCAGAATCTTTGGCTTCAAAATCAGCATCAGGCGTTTGATAATCAACAGGTACGTTTGACTTAGCAACCATAACCTCTTTGATTTCAACAGTGATTGCTTCGGTATTGTTGACAATACCAAAATTAGAATTAGCTTCTGTAATTGGCACGTTAGCCTTAGCAGTATAGCTAAACCAAACCCTCGTCCAAACATTTGCTGGAATGCTTTTGTTGGATGGCGACCACGCTTGCTTACTTCTATCGTCGTTATCATTTGACGCTGTACCAGACAGAGCGTTGTTAATGTCGTAGTTAAAGGAACATGCTTTACTTGCCTTTATCATCAAGCCAAAGAATAGCGTTTCGCTACCATTTAAAAGAATATTAAGACCACTTGTGTTGAACGTGATACCATTACCAAAAGTCGTTGAACTTGCTGGTACTGTCATTGTCCAGCTCTTAGACGTTTCACTGTAACTGAAATTACTACAGCCACGATTGATTACTCGTGACGTTGGTAAATAGTTCTTATTACCAATGTTTAAACTACTAATCTTACTGCTCAACTCGTTAGCTTTAGCTATGATATTGTTTTCAGCAGTTGTTACACGACCGCTTAACGTATTGAAGTCAGTCTGTGAAACTTTGGCACTCAGACCAGTAGTTAGTGAGTTAATCGAGTTAGTGTGTGATGTAATCGTACTGCCTTGCGACGTTACTTGCGTGCTAAGCTGTTTAAGACCGTTAGCTGTTTGAGTTAGTGTTGTATTTAGTTTGGTGATGTCAGATTGTGTGTCTTCAACTGCTGGTTTGGGCGCAGTGGCGATTGTACCATCTTCTAATTGAACATCACGCAAATAAACAACATCTCCAACAGCCCACGTTCCACCGTCAGGAATATAGAATGGAAAAGCATAGAAATTCTTAAATTTGACCATATCAGTTGATACGAATCGTTGCCAGGCAGTTGTAACATTGAATTTCTTAACTCCTCCATTAAAAACTTCGACACCTAAGTTCATCTGAATAGACTTACTCGCTTTAACATCTATTGAGTAAGTCATTTTTTTGTTTTGCCACTCCGTCCCACGCAAATCAATAAGAACTTTGTGAATTCCACCTGCTCCCGATTGAGTACATGTAGCTCTTAAACATTGACCGCTCTTTGATGTGTTATCTGGAATGATTTCAAATTCCCATTGACTAAGAACGCTTTTCCACCCTGATGTTGTTAAACCATAATTTTGAATATAATTCCGTCCACCCATTGTTGTGGGTATCTTACCCTCAACCGCAGACACCGCACTACTAATCTGCCCAGGCACTGCTTCAATCTTCGTTTGTAGACTGCTGACGTTGCCATTTGTAGTCTTTAAACTACTTTGCAGGTTAGCTACTGCTTTATCATTGCTAGCTTGATAGTTAGCAAGATTAGTCTTAGTCGTGTTGGCAGTTGTTGTAGTCGCTGTTAAGTCAGCTTTAACACCATTCAAGCCAGTTTCAAGCGTTGCTGTTTTCTTGCTCGTATTATCTGCAGTTGTTTTAACTTGTGATAGCGTTGTTTTAGTGCTTGTTAAGTCGTCTTCGACTACTTTAGTTCGTGCAGTAACACTTGTAATATTTTTAGTATTACTATCTACTGTCTTACTTAACTCGCTAACAGTCATCTTAGTACCGTTTGCAGTTTCTTCAACTGTTGAGACACGTTTAGTTAGTTCAGACTGTGCGCTAGCTTGTGCTTGTAACTGTTGCGCTTGACTGGTTAAATCTTGTTTAGCTTTAGACAAGTCGTTAGCAACTGTGGTGAGTTGTTGTTTGGCTTCACTCGCTGACGTCTTAGCGTCAACTGCAAATGACGTTGTGGCAGTTAAATCAGTTTTGACTTTGGCTAAATCGGATTTTAAACTGTTAGCAGTCGTGTTCGCTTGTTCTGCGACTTCTGCTGTTGCTTGATTGATTTCATCAGCATATGCCTTAGCGTTTGATTCTGCCTGCGTTTTAGCTGTGTCAATCTGCGTTTCAAGTTCTGCTTTTGACGTGGCGAGTTTTTCTGTAATAGTCGCTTCAAATTCTTCACGATCTGGAACGTCTTTTAGTTCATCAGCAATCTGTTCTTTGAATGCTTCAACATCATTAACGATAGGTAGCTCTTCCCAATCTGCACCAGTCCAGTAATACATTTTCGTTGTGTCACCGACTGTCAAATAAAGTGAGTCACCTTTATGTAGTGTACCTTTAGGCTCATCTTTTGGAAATTCATTACCAAAATAAACAGTACTTTTACCATCTGCGGATACTAAAGCTTTATTTGCTGTTTCTACTGCTTGTGCAATAGAATCTGATGCATTCTGTGCTTGCTCTTTTGCGAGCGTATAACTTGCCGATAATTTTTTAACAGCACCAATATCATTACAAGTCACTTCATGTTTAACAAGCTGACCAGTAATATCATATTCGCTAGTAAAGGATACAATTCTAATTTTTTCTTTAAAGCCAAGTGTCTCATTGATTGCCATGATGTAATCACCCGCTGTTGGTTGAGTATAATCATAACCAGCACGAGTTAAATCTTCCATGTCAAGAGTAATCGAGATACTATAAGAATTATCAACGTTTTCTTTTAAAGCAGCAGTCATACTATCGGCTTTAGTGTAACGCTCGTCAACAAGTGGTTCAGCTTCCAATTTGCCATAAACACTAGCTAATGGACTTGTATATTCAACTGTTAAGCGACCTTTGTTATGGTCATTCTCATCAACCCACGCACCAAAACCTTTTTGATAAGTAACAAAATCACTGATATTTTTTTCAATCCCTAGTTCGTTCATGTTGAAGTTCTTGCGAACAACCGTTGATAAATCAGTTCCTGTTTTTTCTAGGATTCTGACAACTTTGCCATTTACTTGAAATTCAACACCTGATGAAGTGATGATATCGTTAAATAATTTTAGACGGCTTTTATATCCAAAAGACTGCTTTTCAAAAGCATAAACTTTCAATAGAGGGTCAATTGTGTAAGTATAACCACTATCTTTAAAAATAAAATCAAGGTAAGTCACAAATGTGTGTGAACCATCATTTAGTTGTTCATGCACTGATGACTTATCAAAATCCCAAAAGAACTGATGAACAGCATCAAAGGTAACGTGAGTACTTGTACCTTCATCAACTGGCTTAGCATAAGTTACCACGTAAAACTCATCATCAAAACGCAAACGCCAGCCACGTTCGATATTAGATAGGACATAATCGCCTGATTCGATTTCACCACTAAGTGAACGTTCACCATTAACTGCGTTAGTTATTTTAATACTAGCAAGTGCACCATGCTCAACATCTTTTTCGTTTAAAAATGTAATCAATTCATCACCCCCTATTTATAAAGTTCTTTAAAGTTTAAAATTTTAATTGTACCATTGAAATTAGTCTTATAGCTAACTTTTTTCGTTGGACTAGGTTTTATAACAAAATAGGCATAATTTGTACGTGCATTAACATTTGCAAGGTTCTTAGTTGTCTCAATACCAGTGATCTTAAAAACATCTCCAGCATTTATATCTCCTGTTTGGGAATACGTGAAACGATTATCACCGATTTCAAGATAAAAACCTGATTGATTTCCTGTTGATGTCATTTCAATAACAAAGGGAACTTCCAATTGCGACAATTTCGCTGTGCCTGCATAGGCAAAGCTACCACCGCTTAACGTTATGTCTTTAGCTTCCGTTTCGCCATATGGCATTTCTGCTGTGGTAAATACCACGGAAAAGTCATATTTTAACCCTTGCCCAGAATTTCCAACAAATGAGAATGTCGGCTCACTAGCAGTTACTTTCCAACGATAATGCCAAGCTGTGTGTGGTTGATTCACAAGATCCAAATCCCCAGCCGTTTGTCCAGGGACTTGATAATCATAAAAATCAATGCTGTCAGGATACATTTTAGTGATATAAAAAGGCTCGTCATCTAATAACAAGCCAAATATATCATCTTTCATACTTAAGAATCCTTGGACATTTGCAACTGCTACACGTCCAGTTACTTTAATAACTTTAGCAGTAAACGTTGCACCGCCAAATACTGTACCATTACGACCAGCTACAGACCGCTTATCAAGAGAGATTTCAGGTGCGCTGTCGTCAATATTAATATTGTAAAAACTGTAGTCAGAAAGCTTGACTGACGTTGTTCCTTTCGTAATTAATAAATCCATGTTTCACCTTTCTAATAATTAAAATAATCATTTTTAGTATCTTCTCTCGCTTCGCGTTCTTTTACTGTCGTGTAAATCTTATCGCCAATTAATTCATTGTGTACTTCAAAGACTGGTTCTGATAAGCTAGTATTTTTCACTTCATCTGACAAGCTATCAAGTGATGATAAGCCAGATGTGCTAACACTACCAGCAATTGTCATAGTGCTGTTGACACCCCAGCTTTGATCTGTAACAGCTAACGCATACTCTTTGCTGATGTCGTTGATTCTACCTATCCAGTCAGACATGCCAATAGCGAAGCCTTCACCAGTATAGCCACCGAGTGATTTCATCACACGAGATGGTGAGTGAATATCTAATGCTCTACGAATTGTTGCTGTTACTCGTGCAGCAATACCATTTGCTACCGCGTAAATTGAACCTGCTGAACCAGCAAGACCGCTAGCAAAGCCAGCACCTGCATAATAACCAGCTGAACGCATACCACCGCTTGTGCTGTACATAATTGATACCATGTGATTACCAGCACTGCTTGCAGCTGCGATTGCTCCATTCATACCACTTTGAACAGCTGAACGAACACCATTCATACCTGATTGAGCCGCACTTTTCGCTTTATTAAACGAATTAGTAAATGTAGAATTCATCTTGTTTCCAGCAGATTGAACAGTACTGTTGATTCTGTTCATTCCGCTAGTTACTGCCGAAGTCAAACCGTTCATAGCTGATGTTGCAGATGACTTAGCCTTATTGAAGTTGTTAGTGATGTTTGACGCCATTTGTGATGATGCTGAGTTAGCAGATGAAGCGGCTGAATTAAGCTCAGATGTCACGTTGTTTGATAATCCGCTCGCTGAACTGTTCGCATTTGCTTGCATGGCACTAAAGTTAGAACTTACACCGCTATTTGCCGCTTGTGCTGCACTGGTTGCACTAGCCTGTGCATTTTGCATGTTACTAGACACACCTGCTGACAAGCTAAGTGCTTGATTAACAGCATCAAGATTCATACTAGATGTTGCAGCATTAACACCATTGGCCATGTTCTGTGCATTGGTTGTGGCGCTTGCACTTGCTTGTGCTGTATTAGTATTGATGCCGTTTGCCATAGCAATTGAATCATTAAGCGCTTGTACACTCATGATACCAGTTTGAGCGTTGACGTTTGACGCCATTTGAGTCGCATTGTTAGTTGCATTCAAATTAGCAAGCCCAGTATTTTGGCTAATACTATTGAGTGTTGCCATAGTGTCTGCGCTAGTTTGTGCGCTCATTTGACTAGTCTGTGCACCTACAGCTGTGGTCATCTGAGCTGCATCACTGCTAACTTTTGCAGTAGTTTCAGAACTTTTACCAGTGATTGTGTCCCAAAGTGAACTAAAGCCGTTCTTAATACCGTCCCAGACACCTTTGAGTGCATTAGGAATAGCTTCAAGCATTGCCTGACCAAGTCCAGCAATAAGTTGGACCCCAGCTGCAAGAATTTGTGGAATATTTTGAATGATTGTAACAGCCAACTGTCCAACAAGTTGAATACCTGCTGCAATGATTTGTGGTAAGTTTTGTGTAATTCCTTGGATCAATGATTGAATGATTTGAACCGCAGATTGCACAATTTGTGGCAAGTTCTGAAGAATACCTTGTACCAACATTACAATGATTTGAATACCACCTTGTAAAATTTGTGGTAAATAACTAGCTAAGCCTGTGATGAATCCAGTAATAACCTGCGTAGCGATTGAAATGATTGTTGGCAAATTCTGGATAATTCCCTGAACTAAGTTAGTGATAATTTCAATACCTTTAGAAATGATGTTTGGCATGTTAGCAGATAAACTTTGACCAAAATTATCAACAATCTGTTGCGCATATTGTAAAAGCAAAGGTAAATTTTGAACCAAACCATTGACGACATTTGCAATAAAGTCCATACCTACAGACAATAGTTGTGGTAATGCACTAGCAATCGAACTAACAAATGTACCAATCACTTGAATAGCTGACGCAATCAAACTACCTGCATTAGCACCTACACCTTGAACAAGACTAGAAATCAGTTGAACACCAGCTTGTACAAGCACTGGGAACATGACAGTAAATGCATTAGCGAATTTAGCGATTAAATCAGCACCACTAGCAATCAATGCTGGAATTTGACTAGTAATACCGTTTACCAAGTTCGTGATGATTTGTGGTCCTTTAGTGGTAACTGTAGCTAGTAACTGGTCAATCTGTGCGCCAAATTGGCTATTGATCAAACCAAGACCAGCAACGACTAAACCAAGAATTGCTGCAGGACCAATAACGGCTAATGCCACACTTGCAACTGAAGTAATTCCATTTGCCATAGTGGACATGGCAGATAGCCCCTGACCAGCTGCTTTGCGAAATCCCTCAGCAGTTGCTTTTCCATCATCATCTAGTTTTAACAATCCAGTAGAGATAATCCCAAAAACATTGCCTATAACAGAACCAGAAGTTTGAGCTTCAACAGCAAGTTTTCCCATTGTAGTTCCTAAACTTCCTAAATATTTCAACGCAGGACCAAAGGCGAATGCACCAACTAATCCTGCAATGGCAGGTGTTAGATTACTTACAGCATCCTGTGCTTTAGACATTTGGTCAGCTGTTAACTTAGTACCATTCAAAATATGGTCAAGAGCTGGTTCTAAAGCTGTTAGTGAATCTAAGAATTTTTGCAATCCAGCCGATTCACTAAATTTGCTAACTAACTTATCTAACCACTGAACTAAATCTGTCAAAATTGGTAAAACCGCTGTTCCAATTTTGATTTGTAATGTTTCAAACGAACCACTAAGATATTCAACAGCACCTTTTAAGTTGTTAAGTTTTTCTTTAGCGACATCCGCTGCAGTTACCTTACTAATTGCAGCTTGCATGGCATCTGCACCAGCAGCACCCTCTTTCATAGCTATGTTAGCAGCACGAATGGCGTCAGTACCAAACATTGTCTTAAGAGCGTTCTGTTGTTGCTCAGCAGTCAAACCTTTCAAGCTATCTTGTAAGATTTGTGAGATTTCACTAAATGACTTAAGCTTACCTTCTGCTGTATAGAATTGATTGGCACCATCAGCTGTAATAATTCCCAATTGTTGCATTTGAGCTGCTGCTTTATCAGTTTGTGGCGACAAATTCAAAAGCATTGTTTTAAGAGATGTACCAGCGTCAGAGCCTTTAAGGCCGTTTTGTGCAAAGACTGCAAGAGCGTTAGTTGTATCATTAAATGACATACCAACACCAGAGGCGACTGCTGCAACGGCAGAAAGTCCGTATTTTAATTCGTGGACATCTGTTGCTGAAGCATTCGCTGCACCCGCTAATTGGTTAGCTGCATCAGTAACACTTAAATTATCAGATTTGAAGGCGTTAAGTGCAGTTGAAGCAACTTCCGCCGCTTCCGTCAAACTAAGCTCACCAGCAGTCGCTAAGTTCAACGCACCAGTCAAACCACCATTTAAAATAGAGGCTGTATCAACCCCTGCTTTACTCAACTCAGCAATAGCGTCTGCTGCTTCACTGGCTGAAAATGCAGTATCCGCACCAGCTTTTTGAGCAGCTGCGTTGAATTGCTTCATTGTTTCAGAGCTAGCACCAGTAAGAGCCTTGATGTTGCTCATTTTTTCTTCGAATTCTGCTGCTTTTGAAACTGAACCAACAACCGCAGCCTTAAACCCTTGGAAAACTGCAAATGCCGCACCAAGAGCTGTAACTGTCAAAGTAGTTTTAGTAATACTACTTCCCAGCTCACTCATTTTTGAACTAACACCATTTAGTGCAGTAGTGGCCTTGCTAGATAAATTTGAAAAGCCAGAACCAAGCGAACTAGCCATTTTAGTCGCAACACTTGCAGCTTTACTACTTAAGCTAGTAAGACTACTTCCTACTTTCCCAACAAAAGAATTACTGATTGTATTTGAAGCACTGCTTACTTTTGAGCTAATCGTGCTAAATGCTGAGCTAACCTTGCTAGACGCCGATGTCGCAAAACTAGAAACTGCGCTAGTTGCTTTTGTAAAAGCGTTTTGAATAGGCTGAGGAATTTTATTAGCTATTAAGTTGACACCACTCTGTATAGCTGTTAAAGCGGTATTAAACCCATTTTTTATAGGTTGGGGAATCTTTTCGCCAATTGATGAAGCTATACGCTGAATTTCACCAATAGACAAGTTTAAGCCTGTACTAAATGCTGTTCCTAAGCGTTTACCAAGTGATTCGCCATTGTTTGCCAACTGTGCCATAATTTGACCAACACGTTGAACTAAACGATTAGAATTATTTACAGCCGCATCCTGTGCTTTCTCAAAAGCGCGCTGTGTTGCAGTTGTAATCTTATTCATTGCCGCTTGATAATCAGCAATATCAGCACCGACATAGGCATAAATTGAGCCATCAAATTCTGCCATATAACTCCTCCTTTCTGTGTTATCTGTTCATAAAATGGTCATTGACCTTTTGCAGACGTTCAGCAAGACTACTGTTAGTTGTTTGCTTATTGTCATTTGCATGAAAGGCTTGTTTAACTTTATTTCTATCTTTTTTCTTGCTAAGTTTGTTGGCACTAGCACGTTTAGCGTTCATAGTGTAACGCATTTCCATAGCAAGTTCTGACAGATTTTCGCGAAAATCAATCTGTCTGTAATGAAGCCCCTCTAAAATTGCGTCAAGTTCCCATTTGTTGCAAGAGTAGATTGTTTCTAAGTCTGTTAAACCAAGACGTGCACACTCAGTTAAGATAG
>SKEN01000168.1_pt1 | contig 60676 bp, 63 predicted proteins | sample 4826711 | NCBI WGS metagenome assembly SKEN01 (sample SAMN11008808, study PRJNA524170) | human gut metagenome | biome: Human fecal sample; material: Feces; isolation source: fecal sample from pouch patient p39 | host: Homo sapiens | place: Israel: Tel-Aviv | collected 2015-02-10 | reverse complement strand
TGATTGCTTTATCAATCATCCGTTTACTCCATTATATGGAGCAGACTCCCGATACTTACTCTTACACTGCCTGTCATATCGGTTGTTCTTCGGTGTTGGTTGAAGACAGTTCCACTCCAGCCAGAGCCACCAACTCAGGGCTGGAAAACACAAAAAAGCCCGATTACCCGTCGGGTTTTTTTTGTGCCTGTCGTTTGGCTGTACTTCCGTTTTTTCCCCTTCATTTGAGGGATTTTTCTTTCATTTTTTGTTGCAGCCAATACCGCTGATCGCGTTGGCCAACAGGGGGAACCGCAGAATTCGGAAAAAATCGTACGCTAAGCTAACGGTGTTCTCGTGACAGCTCTTTGACTAGGCTTTCTAAGGCCATTCTGATAGCCCTGACTTCCTGAAAAGCCATGGCTAAAATTTGTGCGGCTAAAAGGGATAACCGATGGTAAAGTAAGTTATCCCTGTCGAGATACTGAAAAGCGTTATCCTCGTTTTTCCCAAAACTGTTTTGCCAGTTCGCTCAGAGCGCTAGTTAACTGAGCGACAGATTTCGCACTTTGCAAATTATTCTGCCCGGTCTGTACATTGGTATCAGCAGCATCGCGTATATTGATAATACTGCGGTTTATGTCTTCACTTACTGCTCCCTGCTGCTCGACCGCAGTCGCTATTTGCGCGTTCATGTCGGTAATTTCGTTAACGCGTTGGCCAATTCCATCAAGAGCTGTAGCTGCTTCCTCTGCGTGAGCTACACTCGTGTGCGCTTGCCGACTACTTTGCTCCATGACTGTAACAGCGGATTGCGCTCGCTCTTGTAGAGCGCTGATCATGCTTTGAATATCCGTTGTCGATTGCTGTGTGCGAGCAGCAAGACTGCGAACCTCATCGGCGACAACAGCAAAACCACGCCCCTGCTCACCAGCACGCGCGGCCTCAATTGCTGCGTTGAGTGCCAACAAATTCGTTTGCTCGGCGATCCCTCGTATAACGTCAAGAACTTTTGATATCTCGTTACTTTGACCTTCAAGCTCATGAATAACCTGAGTGGCTTGCCTAATTTCACCTTCAAGGGCAGTGATTGACTGGCTTGTGTGGGCTACCAGACGCTGGCCAGATGCCGTCTCAGTGTCTGCTCTTCCGGCCGCATCTGCAGCATGCTGTGCATTGCTCGCAACCTCTTGAATGCTTGCCACCATTTGGTTTACTGCCGTTGCTATTTGATCTGTCTCTGCCTGCTGCTCAACTGTAAGTACATTGCTTGACTCAATATCCTTTAGTAGGCCTCGGGTGTGTTCGCTAAGCCGATTTGATGCATCACCTATGCGACCTACTATGGCGCCTGTTTCAGCTTGCATCATTCGTAAAGCAAACTCTATTTGGCCAAACTCATCGGTGCGCCCAGTGTAGAGGGATTGACTTAATGGGTTATTGGAAATATTCCTGGCTCTTTCAACCAGTCTTCCAAGAGGAGAGAGAATAGCCAAAACACTAACAGAGCTTAAGCTTCCTGACATTAAAGTGGCTAACAATAAGCTGCTTATTGATGTATCAGTAAGCATGCCGGCAGCCATTGCGCTTGATATAATACTACCCCATATGAGCAAGAGTATTTTCACGGAAAAGCTAGCAGCCAATTTCGGCCTCGCGGCCTTCCCGCTTCTCAATTGAGCATATAATTTTTCCGCAGCCAAAACCTGCTCAGGTTCAGGCTTGGTCCTTACAGACTGGTATTCAACAATCGAACCATTCTTAGCTATTGGCGTTACATAAGCACTTACCCAATAGTGGTCGCCATTTTTACAGCGATTTTTTACTAGCCCCATCCATGAGCGGCCAGATTTTAATGTACTCCACATATGCTCAAATGCAGCAGGCGGCATATCTGGGTGTCTTACGATGTTGTGAGGCTGGCCTAATAGTTCTTCCTCAGTGAAACCACTGATTTTAATGAAGTCAGGATTAACGTACGTGATATGGCTTTGAGGGGAGGTAGTCGAAAGAATATTGGCATCTTTTGGGAGTTCTAAGTTTCGACCCGTCACTGGTAAATTCTGGCGCATAAGAACCTCAAGGGTTGGCTGTTTTATTTTATTGTTTTCGGCATTAAGCCCAATTTCTTGAGCGTTACGATAAAGCTAGCATGGAAACGATAGGTGCAAGCAAGTTAAGGGTTGCATCGCGCATGTCAATCTAGGCTATACCCTAACTTGATGTCAGGCAGGGCCGCGCCGCTTCGTCAGAATAGAGTCTGCTTTCCCATTTTTTGACACATGCCCGCGAAGGTTATAGATTTCAGCCTGACAGAAATGGGCTTTGAGGCACAACGGAACAGAAAGTGCACTTAAGCCGCCTTCAACCAAGGAGACATCGTGCAGGGGCACCGCATCGGCTACGTCCGGGTCAGCAGCTTTGACCAGAACCCGGAACGCCAGCTGGAACAAACCCAGGTGAGCAAGGTGTTCACCGACAAGGCATCGGGCAAGGACACCCAGCGCCCCCAGCTCGAAGCGCTGCTGAGCTTCGTCCGCGAAGGCGATACAGTGGTGGTGCACAGCATGGATCGGCTGGCCCGCAACCTCGATGACCTGCGTCGCTTGGTACAGAAGCTGACTCAGCGCGGCGTGCGCATCGAGTTCCTGAAGGAGGGCCTGGTGTTCACTGGCGAGGACTCGCCGATGGCCAACCTGATGCTGTCGGTGATGGGGGCCTTCGCTGAGTTCGAGCGCGCCCTGATCCGCGAGCGGCAGCGTGAGGGCATCGCCTTGGCCAAGCAGCGTGGCGCGTACCGGGGCCGCAAGAAAGCCCTGTCCGATGAGCAGGCTGCTACCCTGCGGCAGCGAGCGACGGCCGGCGAGCCCAAGGCGCAGCTTGCCCGCGAGTTCAACATCAGCCGGGAAACCCTCTACCAGTACCTCCGCACGGACGACTGACACATGCCGCGTCGCTTGATCCTCTCGGCCACGGAGCGGGACACCCTGCTTGCGCTGCCGGAAAGCCAGGATGACCTGATCCGCTACTACACCTTCAACGACTCCGACCTGTCGCTGATCCGCCAGCGACGCGGCGACGCCAACCGCCTCGGCTTCGCCGTGCAGCTCTGCCTGCTGCGCTACCCCGGTTACGCGCTGGGAACCGACAGCGAGCTGCCCGAGCCGGTCATCCTGTGGGTGGCGAAGCAAGTCCAGGCCGAGCCGGCGAGCTGGGCAAAGTACGGCGAGCGCGACGTGACCCGTCGCGAGCATGCCCAGGAACTGCGCACCTACCTGCAACTGGCCCCGTTCGGCCTGTCCGACTTCCGCGCCCTGGTGCGCGAGCTAACCGAGCTGGCCCAGCAGACCGACAAAGGCTTGCTGCTGGCCGGTCAGGCCCTGGAGAGCCTACGGCAGAAACGACGCATCCTGCCGGCGCTGAGCGTGATTGACCGGGCCTGCTCGGAAGCCATTGCGCGAGCCAATCGGCGGGTCTACCGCGCCCTGGTCGAACCACTCACGGACTCGCATCGGGCCAAGCTGGACGAGCTGTTGAAGCTCAAGGCCGGCAGCAGCATCACCTGGTTGACCTGGCTGCGCCAGGCACCGCTGAAACCCAACTCTCGGCACATGCTGGAACACATCGAGCGGCTGAAGACATTTCAGTTGGTGGACTTGCCCGAAGGCCTGGGCCGGCACATCCACCAGAACCGCCTGCTCAAGCTGGCCCGCGAGGGTGGGCAGATGACGCCCAAAGACCTCGGTAAGTTCGAGCCGCAGCGCCGCTACGCGACCCTGGCCGCCGTGGTGCTGGAGAGCACCGCGACCGTGATCGATGAGCTGGTCGATCTGCATGACCGCATCCTGGTCAAGCTGTTCAGCGGCGCGAAGCACAAGCATCAGCAGCAGTTCCAGAAGCAGGGCAAGGCGATCAACGACAAGGTGCGCCTGTACTCCAGGATCGGCCAGGCGCTGCTGGAAGCGAAGGAAAGCGGCAGCGACCCCTATGCCGCCATCGAGGCGGTGATTCCCTGGGACGAGTTCACCGAGAGCGTCAGCGAGGCCGAGCTGCTGGCCCGGCCGGAAGGCTTCGACCACCTGCACCTGGTCGGCGAGAACTTCGCCACCCTGCGCCGTTACACGCCGGCCTTGCTGGAGGTGCTGGAACTGCGCGCCGCGCCGGCCGCGCAAGGCGTGCTGGCAGCCGTGCAGACCCTGCGTGAGATGAACGCCGACAACCTGCGCAAGGTGCCGGCCGATGCACCCACGGCCTTCATCAAGCCGCGCTGGAAGCCGCTGGTGATCACCCCGGAAGGCCTCGACCGGAAATTCTACGAAATCTGCGCCCTGTCCGAGCTGAAGAACGCCCTGCGCTCCGGCGACATCTGGGTCAAGGGCTCGCGGCAGTTCCGCGACTTCGACGACTACCTGCTGCCGGCCGAGAAGTTCGCCGCACTCAAGCGCGAGCAGGCCCTGCCCCTGGCGATCAACCCGAACAGCGACCAGTACCTGGAAGAGCGTTTGCAGCTGCTGGACGAGCAGTTGGCCACCGTCACCCGCCTGGCCAAGGACAACGAGCTGCCCGATGCCATCCTCACCGAGTCAGGGCTGAAAATCACCCCGCTGGATGCGGCGGTGCCGGATCGGGCGCAGGCGCTGATCGACCAAACCAGCCAGTTACTGCCGCGCATCAAGATCACCGAACTGCTGATGGACGTGGACGACTGGACGGGCTTCAGCCGCCACTTCACCCACTTGAAGGACGGGGCCGAGGCCAAAGACAGGACGTTGCTGCTGTCCGCAATCCTCGGTGATGCGATCAACCTCGGGCTGACCAAGATGGCCGAGTCGAGCCCCGGCCTGACCTACGCCAAGCTGTCCTGGCTGCAAGCCTGGCACATCCGCGACGAAACCTATTCGGCGGCCTTGGCCGAGCTGGTCAACCACCAGTATCGCCACGCCTTTGCCGCCCACTGGGGCGACGGCACGACCTCATCCTCCGATGGCCAGCGCTTCCGCGCGGGTGGCCGGGGCGAGAGCACCGGGCACGTCAACCCGAAGTACGGTAGCGAGCCGGGACGGCTGTTCTATACCCATATCTCCGACCAGCACGCGCCGTTCAGCACCCGCGTGGTGAATGTCGGCGTCCGCGATTCCACCTATGTGCTCGACGGCCTGCTGTACCACGAGTCCGACCTGCGGATCGAGGAGCACTACACCGACACGGCCGGCTTCACCGATCACGTCTTTGCCCTGATGCACCTGCTAGGCTTCCGCTTCGCGCCGCGCATCCGCGACCTCGGCGAAACCAAGCTGTACGTGCCGCAGGGCGTGCAAGCCTACCCGACGTTGCGCCCGCTGATCGGCGGCACCCTGAACATCAAGCACGTGCGTGCCCACTGGGACGACATCCTGCGCCTGGCCAGCTCGATCAAGCAGGGCACCGTCACCGCCTCGCTGATGCTGCGCAAGCTCGGCAGCTACCCGCGCCAGAACGGACTGGCCGTGGCCCTGCGCGAGCTGGGCCGGATCGAGCGCACGCTGTTCATCCTGGACTGGCTGCAAAGTGTTGAACTGCGCCGCCGCGTGCATGCCGGCCTGAACAAAGGTGAGGCGCGCAACTCGCTGGCCAGGGCGGTGTTCTTCAACCGCCTTGGGGAAATCAGGGATCGGAGCTTCGAGCAGCAGCGCTACCGGGCCAGCGGCCTCAACCTGGTGACGGCGGCTATCGTGCTGTGGAACACGGTGTACCTGGAACGCGCCACCCAGGGGTTGGTCGAGGCCGGCAAGCCGGTGGACGGCGAGCTGCTGCAATTCCTGTCGCCGCTGGGCTGGGAGCACATCAACCTAACCGGCGATTACGTCTGGCGGCAGAGCCGCAGACTGGAAGACGGGAAGTTTCGGCCCTTACGGATGCCCGGAAAACCTTAGCGTACGATTTTTTCCGAATTCTGCGGGCTCCCCTATCTCATCTGCGCAAGGCAGAACGTGAAGACGGCCGCCCTGGACCTCGCCCGCGAGCGCCAGGCGCACGAGGCCGGCGCGCGGACCCGCGCCACGGCCCACGAGCGGACGCCGCAGCAGGAGCGCCAGAAGGCCGCCAGAGAGGCCGAGCGCGGCCGTGAGGCTTGGACGCTAGGGCAGGGCATGAAAAAGCCCGTAGCGGGCTGCTACGGGCGTCTGACGCGGTGGAAAGGGGGAGGGGATGTTGTCTACATGGCTCTGCTGTAGTGAGTGGGTTGCGCTCCGGCAGCGGTCCTGATCAATCGTCACCCTTTCTCGGTCCTTCAACGTTCCTGACAACGAGCCTCCTTTTCGCCAATCCATCGACAATCACCGCGAGTCCCTGCTCGAACGCTGCGTCCGGACCGGCTTCGTCGAAGGCGTCTATCGCGGCCCGCAACAGCGGCGAGAGCGGAGCCTGTTCAACGGTGCCGCCGCGCTCGCCGGCATCGCTGTCGCCGGCCTGCTCCTCAAGCACGGCCCCAACAGTGAAGTAGCTGATTGTCATCAGCGCATTGACGGCGTCCCCGGCCGAAAAACCCGCCTCGCAGAGGAAGCGAAGCTGCGCGTCGGCCGTTTCCATCTGCGGTGCGCCCGGTCGCGTGCCGGCATGGATGCGCGCGCCATCGCGGTAGGCGAGCAGCGCCTGCCTGAAGCTGCGGGCATTCCCGATCAGAAATGAGCGCCAGTCGTCGTCGGCTCTCGGCACCGAATGCGTATGATTCTCCGCCAGCATGGCTTCGGCCAGTGCGTCGAGCAGCGCCCGCTTGTTCCTGAAGTGCCAGTAAAGCGCCGGCTGCTGAACCCCCAACCGTTCCGCCAGTTTGCGTGTCGTCAGACCGTCTACGCCGACCTCGTTCAACAGGTCCAGGGCGGCACGGATCACTGTATTCGGCTGCAACTTTGTCATGCTTGACACTTTATCACTGATAAACATAATATGTCCACCAACTTATCAGTGATAAAGAATCCGCGCGTTCAATCGGACCAGCGGAGGCTGGTCCGGAGGCCAGACGTGAAACCCAACAGACCCCTGATCGTAATTCTGAGCACTGTCGCGCTCGACGCTGTCGGCATCGGCCTGATTATGCCGGTGCTGCCGGGCCTCCTGCGCGATCTGGTTCACTCGAACGACGTCACCGCCCACTATGGCATTCTGCTGGCGCTGTATGCGTTGATGCAATTTGCCTGCGCACCTGTGCTGGGCGCGCTGTCGGATCGTTTCGGGCGGCGGCCGGTCTTGCTCGTCTCGCTGGCCGGCGCTGCTGTCGACTACGCCATCATGGCGACGGCGCCTTTCCTTTGGGTTCTCTATATCGGGCGGATCGTGGCCGGCATCACCGGGGCGACTGGGGCGGTAGCCGGCGCTTATATTGCCGATATCACTGATGGCGATGAGCGCGCGCGGCACTTCGGCTTCATGAGCGCCTGTTTCGGGTTCGGGATGGTCGCGGGACCTGTGCTCGGTGGGCTGATGGGCGGTTTCTCCCCCCACGCTCCGTTCTTCGCCGCGGCAGCCTTGAACGGCCTCAATTTCCTGACGGGCTGTTTCCTTTTGCCGGAGTCGCACAAAGGCGAACGCCGGCCGTTACGCCGGGAGGCTCTCAACCCGCTCGCTTCGTTCCGGTGGGCCCGGGGCATGACCGTCGTCGCCGCCCTGATGGCGGTCTTCTTCATCATGCAACTTGTCGGACAGGTGCCGGCCGCGCTTTGGGTCATTTTCGGCGAGGATCGCTTTCACTGGGACGCGACCACGATCGGCATTTCGCTTGCCGCATTTGGCATTCTGCATTCACTCGCCCAGGCAATGATCACCGGCCCTGTAGCCGCCCGGCTCGGCGAAAGGCGGGCACTCATGCTCGGAATGATTGCCGACGGCACAGGCTACATCCTGCTTGCCTTCGCGACACGGGGATGGATGGCGTTCCCGATCATGGTCCTGCTTGCTTCGGGTGGCATCGGAATGCCGGCGCTGCAAGCAATGTTGTCCAGGCAGGTGGATGAGGAACGTCAGGGGCAGCTGCAAGGCTCACTGGCGGCGCTCACCAGCCTGACCTCGATCGTCGGACCCCTCCTCTTCACGGCGATCTATGCGGCTTCTATAACAACGTGGAACGGGTGGGCATGGATTGCAGGCGCTGCCCTCTACTTGCTCTGCCTGCCGGCGCTGCGTCGCGGGCTTTGGAGCGGCGCAGGGCAACGAGCCGATCGCTGATCGTGGAAACGATAGGCCTATGCCATGCGGGTCAAGGCGACTTCCGGCAAGCTATACGCGCCCTAGGAGTGCGGTTGGAACGTTGGCCCAGCCAGATACTCCCGATCACGAGCAGGACGCCGATGATTTGAAGCGCACTCAGCGTCTGATCCAAGAACAACCATCCTAGCAACACGGCGGTCCCCGGGCTGAGAAAGCCCAGTAAGGAAACAACTGTAGGTTCGAGTCGCGAGATCCCCCGGAACCAAAGGAAGTAGGTTAAACCCGCTCCGATCAGGCCGAGCCACGCCAGGCCGAGAACATTGGTTCCTGTAGGCATCGGGATTGGCGGATCAAACACTAAAGCTACTGGAACGAGCAGAAGTCCTCCGGCCGCCAGTTGCCAGGCGGTAAAGGTGAGCAGAGGCACGGGAGGTTGCCACTTGCGGGTCAGCACGGTTCCGAACGCCATGGAAACCGCCCCCGCCAGGCCCGCTGCGACGCCGACAGGATCTAGCGCTGCGTTTGGTGTCAACACCAACAGCGCCACGCCCGCAGTTCCGCAAATAGCCCCCAGGACCGCCATCAATCGTATCGGGCTACCTAGCAGAGCGGCAGAGATGAACACGACCATCAGCGGCTGCACAGCGCCTACCGTCGCCGCGACCCCGCCCGGCAGGCGGTAGACCGAAATAAACAACAAGCTCCAGAATAGCGAAATATTAAGTGCGCCGAGGATGAAGATGCGCATCCACCAGATTCCCGTTGGAATCTGTCGGACGATCATCACGAGCAATAAACCCGCCGGCAACGCCCGCAGCATCGCGACCGTCATCGGTGAGAAGTTCGGCAGGTATTGGGTGGTGACAATGTAGGTGCTGCCCCAAATGGCAGGTGCTATCGCTGTGAACAATAAATCGGGCGTGCGTAATGACATGCGATTACAAGACCTCCGCTACGGCGATGGGTTTTTGAGAGTTGCAGGCGCCGCGATGACCGCACCCTGACTTGGACTGGCCCTGCCTCGCACCAATCCACCTGCGGCTATGGCCGCGATCATGCGAGGCCCGAAAATTACACGACCTGTACACGTCCGCCGAACCCGGAACGCAACAGAGCTTCGTGGGCATCCCGATCCGGGTCGTAGCAGCAGTCCTGGACCAAACGCACGTCGTAGTCCGCATCACTAGCCCAGGCGACGCTTGAAAGAACAACGCCGGTGGTGCTTATCCCGGCCATGACAAGCGTGCTTACGCCGCGCGTCCGAAGGTCGGCGTCGAGCGCCGTGCCATAAAAGACGCTGGCTCGCGGACATGCATAGAAAAGGTCGCCCCGTTCGATCGCAAGCCCTTCGACGGGCAGACCGGTGCGAAATCGTCCGCTCGGGAGATACGGTGAGATTTGGCGATTCGTCGCCGGCGGCGCATGTTCATACTCTTCGCCGAGCGAAAAGTTGGGGAACAGCACGGGCCGGCCGCGCAAGGCGTGCTGGCAGCCGTGCAGACCCTGCGTGAGATGAACGCCGACAACCTGCGCAAGGTGCCGGCCGATGCACCCACGGCCTTCATCAAGCCGCGCTGGAAGCCGCTGGTGATCACCCCGGAAGGCCTCGACCGGAAATTCTACGAAATCTGCGCCCTGTCCGAGCTGAAGAACGCCCTGCGCTCCGGCGACATCTGGGTCAAGGGCTCGCGGCAGTTCCGCGACTTCGACGACTACCTGCTGCCGGCCGAGAAGTTCGCCGCACTCAAGCGCGAGCAGGCCCTGCCCCTGGCGATCAACCCGAACAGCGACCAGTACCTGGAAGAGCGTTTGCAGCTGCTGGACGAGCAGTTGGCCACCGTCACCCGCCTGGCCAAGGACAACGAGCTGCCCGATGCCATCCTCACCGAGTCAGGGCTGAAAATCACCCCGCTGGATGCGGCGGTGCCGGATCGGGCGCAGGCGCTGATCGACCAAACCAGCCAGTTACTGCCGCGCATCAAGATCACCGAACTGCTGATGGACGTGGACGACTGGACGGGCTTCAGCCGCCACTTCACCCACTTGAAGGACGGGGCCGAGGCCAAAGACAGGACGTTGCTGCTGTCCGCAATCCTCGGTGATGCGATCAACCTCGGGCTGACCAAGATGGCCGAGTCGAGCCCCGGCCTGACCTACGCCAAGCTGTCCTGGCTGCAAGCCTGGCACATCCGCGACGAAACCTATTCGGCGGCCTTGGCCGAGCTGGTCAACCACCAGTATCGCCACGCCTTTGCCGCCCACTGGGGCGACGGCACGACCTCATCCTCCGATGGCCAGCGCTTCCGCGCGGGTGGCCGGGGCGAGAGCACCGGGCACGTCAACCCGAAGTACGGTAGCGAGCCGGGACGGCTGTTCTATACCCATATCTCCGACCAGCACGCGCCGTTCAGCACCCGCGTGGTGAATGTCGGCGTCCGCGATTCCACCTATGTGCTCGACGGCCTGCTGTACCACGAGTCCGACCTGCGGATCGAGGAGCACTACACCGACACGGCCGGCTTCACCGATCACGTCTTTGCCCTGATGCACCTGCTAGGCTTCCGCTTCGCGCCGCGCATCCGCGACCTCGGCGAAACCAAGCTGTACGTGCCGCAGGGCGTGCAAGCCTACCCGACGTTGCGCCCGCTGATCGGCGGCACCCTGAACATCAAGCACGTGCGTGCCCACTGGGACGACATCCTGCGCCTGGCCAGCTCGATCAAGCAGGGCACCGTCACCGCCTCGCTGATGCTGCGCAAGCTCGGCAGCTACCCGCGCCAGAACGGACTGGCCGTGGCCCTGCGCGAGCTGGGCCGGATCGAGCGCACGCTGTTCATCCTGGACTGGCTGCAAAGTGTTGAACTGCGCCGCCGCGTGCATGCCGGCCTGAACAAAGGTGAGGCGCGCAACTCGCTGGCCAGGGCGGTGTTCTTCAACCGCCTTGGGGAAATCAGGGATCGGAGCTTCGAGCAGCAGCGCTACCGGGCCAGCGGCCTCAACCTGGTGACGGCGGCTATCGTGCTGTGGAACACGGTGTACCTGGAACGCGCCACCCAGGGGTTGGTCGAGGCCGGCAAGCCGGTGGACGGCGAGCTGCTGCAATTCCTGTCGCCGCTGGGCTGGGAGCACATCAACCTAACCGGCGATTACGTCTGGCGGCAGAGCCGCAGACTGGAAGACGGGAAGTTTCGGCCCTTACGGATGCCCGGAAAACCTTAGCGTACGATTTTTTCCGAATTCTGCGGGCTCCCCCAACAGAACGATGCCGTTACCGGCATTATCATGAATCCCATTTTTTCAGTAAGTTGCAGCATACAAAGTAATTAAAAAAACGTCATTTTTTGTTGATGGATGCAGTAGCGGTGGTGTGCTACGTGAAATCTGGGAAATGCTGGCGGGTAAGTGACTCAATTTTTTAATCTCCGCACCTGTTTTTTTGGACGTGCCAGCAATTATGACCTGAAGCAGAGGTGCGTCCGACAACAAAAATTCCGATCACCAGAAAAAATTTTGGACATTTTTTCCGATAATGCATTTTTGTCCAGGGGGATATGAACTACAGGGCAGGGCGAAAAGGAAGCGGTTATCTTGAATATCCATAGGATATGGGCACATATGCCGGAATAGGGCACCAGATAAAGGAAATGAATTCAATGTATGTTGTAACTAATAGGGTCTGGACAGAATCACCTGAACGTCCAGTCGGGCGCTAATCTATAATAAATGACCGTAGAAGGGCCATTTCTACGGCAAAGTTCTGGAGATGATAAAATAAGAGCCTTAAACAATAAAAGGGTTTGCTTATGACACTGGACCAACTGCTTGAAATCCACGACCGCGCTGGGCTGAGCACCTATGAACAGGAAACAATTATATCTTTCATTAACCAGCGGCGAGGTGACTTGGTGTAAAAGCGTTGCCGGAAATTATGCCTCCAGTATCTTGCGGCTGGATCTCCAGAAGAACAAAACAGCGTTCTCAGGAGCAGGCAGACGAAAATAGCTGGAATTATTATAAACAGAAGATTCAGGAATGGATAACGCTAATCGAATTGCATGAGGCATCACTTACCAGGGGGGAAAAGCTAAAGCGCTTTGTGGGAAAGCATAAATGGTGGTTAGGAGGCACTTGCGCAGTTATCGCATCAATTACAAGCACTGTGATAGCTAGCTGGATTCTTTCGTTATGGACTTGGGCTAACTGACGTGACAGAAGCTGCGTTACGTCCAAGTTGATAAAAAGTTGTTATCCACAGAGAACAGGGCGGTCATCCGGCGGGTTCAATAATATGGTATTATTACAGCACCTTAAAAAATAAGGATTGCGGACGGATGATATATTGATAAAGGATACTCATGCGTGTAAAACGCAAAATACCCTGAGTAATCAGGGTATTAAACGCGGAAAAGTAAAGGTTGAGCGCTTTACATTTTCCATTCACACCAGAGGCGTGACTAAATCTAAAATTGATTCTACGGCAACGTTCAATCTACGTCAAATCGCCAATGGTTTTCCTGTTATGAAAATTACCGGAGGCTTCATGTTGTTAACCATCATCGACACCTATCTTCATGCTTCATTACTGACACAGATACTGGTAATCCCGTTTATCTGTGCGGTGGTGTGGGCGGTAAAGAAAATCCGGGTATAACTTAAACATGGCTGGCTGAGAGGCCAGCCATGTTCAGTGAGTTTTGTTTCGAATGGACAGAATTACCTGAGTGTCCAACCCATTGCGGCGCAGGGATAAAGCTGTAAACTTTTACTGATGAACAAAGTAGCCCGTTGGGCATAAGACAACATGGAGCAAACCTTGGCTAAGGTAACCAGAATTCAGGCCGGAAGATACGCAGTCGATGATGGGCGTTGCATTATAAAAAATAACTCTGGGTGGCTTATTGTCGATGCTAATGGCGCTCATGATTTTGGACCTGTCCCCACATTAGCAGCAGCTAAGGAATATGTTGAGTCTGGTACTGTTCCGCTAAGGCAGCACAATTTTTCTACATCTCATGGTCGAAGACAAAGTAAAAAAGAATTTAATGCGTATTTGGCATCTGAAGCTAAAAATGGCAATCCAATGCCAGCCATTCTTTGGATAATTGTCCTTTGCATCATCTGCGGCATTGTAGTTGCAGTTCGAGGTTATTAATCTTGGACAGAAAATGCTGTATGTCCAGTCAGCCGGAGAATTATACTAGCGACCATGATCATCACAGGAAGAACGCGTAACAGATGGCAACTGAGTGGGTAGATGTGGCTGATAATGCCGTTAAAATTGGGCTGGGTGCATTAATCACCATTGTTGGTGGCTGGATTACACTGAAATTAACACACTGCCACGAAATAAGAAAAGATGCAATAGCTCAGCGACTGCGGGATATAGATAAAAAAACTGACCGCTATATAGATTTTCTTTCTTCATCGCAAACGCTAATGCAGAAATATCTTTATGAATCATGTGATCCAGGTAGCGAGGACTACACCAATTATATGCGGTTGCATAATATTGTAAGCCTGACATCCTCCCCTGAATTGCGAATCTATGCTTTTGATACTCAGTCCAAAGTATCGCAATTTATCCTGCTCAGAAAGCCCAACGAACCAGAGGTTATTGATTCCTGTCGCAATGCCGCGAGAAACGCCGTTTCTGTGCTTCAGGGGGCAGTGAGTGCTGAATTGCTTCAGGATAAAGCAGCACTTCAGGACAAACAACATGCATGGTGGGCTTTCTGGCGAAAATAAAGCAGAACAGTGGAGGAAGAGCCATTTATCCAAGTAGCGAAAGACAGTTAAAGCCTTGGGAAAAAATGTCGATAATCCGAGCAATATTCTATCGTAGGAAGAAAAATGGAAATAGTATCATTTAAAGTTTCTCAGTATAGGTCTATTTCAGGGGAGATATCCTCTGATAACTTTAATGGATTAACCATTGTTGGGCAAAACAACAGTGGTAAAACAAACCTATTAAAAGCTATGAGGGTTTTTTTTGAAGGAAAATTTAATCCTGACTTATATGACTATGAAAAAGATAAGCCACATGGTGTTAAGCAAGGACAAACTAGTTTTGCTGTAAGATTTACTTTTTCTGAAAGTGAGCTAGATGATGTCTCTGAGGATTTGAGCCAAGACGATGATGATGACGATGATGACTCGATTATTGAACTTGGTGTTTTAGGGGAGCAAGAAGAACCTAGTAATTCTATTTCATTTGATGATGGCAGCTCTAAACAACAAGAATCAAAACCAACTCAATCAAGAGGCAGAAAGCTAAGTTTGAGAGATAGATATTTGCAGCTGTTTAACATGATTGATGACTCCAGGTTAAATTCACCTCAAAACGAAGTGACCGTACATCTGACAATATCTAATAAAAACAATTACTTTTACACTGTCTTTAAAGGTTACAAGAGGAAACCTGAAGTAACTTCCTCCATGTATACATCTGTTGAAAGAAGGTTCATAGAAAAAATACTTTCTAGTTTTGAGTGTGTGTATATACCATCGTCAAAAAGTATTGATGATATATATCATAATCTATTAGTTCCATATGTTAGGAGTGAAGTAGCTTCAGCCATGAAAACATCGGTTCAAGTGATTCATGATAAACTGTTGGAAGTGTCTGAAAAGATAACAAATGAAATGATTCTAAGCGGTATAGATGACTGTAGCTTTATGATTAAAGCTCCGCCATCTCTTGATGAGTTATTTGGTCGCTTTGAGGTTTCAATAAAAGATACTATTGAGAATGTGATATCGAGTAAAGGTATGGGGCTACAATGCTTATCTTTATTTTCTTCATTTAAATCTATTTCAGAGAGAAAACTTACTCTAGGTAAGAAAACGATTTGGATGGTTGAGGAGCCTGAGTCTTTCTTGCATCCCTCATTAGGCCGGTCATGTAATCACATTTTCAAATCACTGATGGATGTTGCTTATGTTCTTATTACAACTCATTCCTTATCATTTGTCAGTGATGAGCCAAGTAAGATCATTGAGTTATATAAAGATGACGCCGGTGTTACAAAAGATAAAAAGCATGAAAAAAGATTTAATGCAGTTGCAAGCATAAGAGAAAATCTTGGGGTCAGATTTTCTGATTTCTTTAACATATCAAGTAGTGCAGTTTTCGTTGAAGGTATCACCGACAAACAATATATAGAATCAATATTGAAATTGACATCTGAAGATGATGAGTTTAAGAACAGATGGCCTTTTCTGAGGAGTGCTAAAGTTGATGAGTTTGGTGGAGTCAGTCAACTTGGGGGATTCTTGAAAGGGTGCTACGAGTTTATTTCTAAAGATGTCCCCGTAATATCTGTTTTTGACGGTGATGAAGCTGGGGTCAAAGAAAGAACCAGATTACAAAGCTACTTTGGTAAAAAACAAATTAGATTTGAGTCAAATAAAGACTATATTTCTGTAAGAAGTGGTTTTGCTATTGAAGGCCTCTTCCCTGACGATTTCATTTCTGACGCAATGGAAACCCATCCGTCGTGGTTTATCGGAGGAAAATCTGTTGATGCCGATGATGTAATTGAACCATTCAAAGTGCAAGATAATAAAAAAACTAACTTATTAAATTTCTTCCTGGAAAAATGTCGTGTTCAACCTATATGCGGTTGGATTTCTCGGTGGGAAAAGGTGTTTAACGTCATAGACTCAGCCTTGCGAGATAAAAGTGAATCCATCACAAACAAAAAACGAACCGAAGATACTTCCGGTAACACTTCAGATCATCAAGCTGCATAATCGATTGTGCGCACCAAGGTTGCACATACACCTGATTAATCAAGAGTGAGACCATAACAAGCCTATATCAGATAACAGCCCTCTTCATAAGAGGGCTGTCTTTTTCGCGGGCATCGTACTTGGGTTCCACTTGGAAAATGGAAAACATCCTACGCTAAGAGCGTTTTTTAAACAACCGGCTTGTTGATTTTTACGAGATACTGTGCAGTTGAAGGAACAAGATAAAGGAATTAAAGACCCTTTAGTACCATACTTTCATGAAATTTTCCCATATTTTCTTTTAGATCGTGCAACAGCGAAAAGACGTAGGAATTGGCTTGATTAGCCGCAATACTATTTCTAGACAGAATGGCGAGGAATTAAACGAGAGGCGTAAAAAAGGCCGCTTACGCTACCTCAGCCTTTTGCGGTTTTGGCTTGGTGATATACCACGATAGACAACCGACAATAAAACTCATGAACATTCCAGTAAAACGATCATCAATGCCTGGAAACAGGCAACCGACAAACATCGCAACAGGGAAAGGAAGAAGTAAACAGCGCCCCAAAATGCTCATAAAATCCATAAATCCTCCTTTGTTAAAGGGCAGGAAGCGGTTCACTTCCTGCCCTTAGTTACGTTTCCGCTGTCATCAGTCGATGAACTGGCGAATCAGTTCCAGAATTGCAATCAGCGCGTTTGCAACGGCGACCACAGCCCTGAGAACGATGATTAACAAATTAATCATCCGTTTCTCCAGTAAAACTGGAGGAAATCACCGTTGCTTACTCATACACTGCCTGTCACAACGGCTCTCTCGCATTGTTAGGTGTAGAGTGACCTCCTCCTGCCAGAGCACCGAATACAGCACCACCTGTTTATCCAGCCAGGACTTTAAAATCGTTCATACCCGCAGATACGGGAAGAGCAGGATTGCAAGTCAACTACATGACTAACTGACTGATTGTACGCTACACAAAACACCCGTTACACCACTAAATGTGGTTCCTTAACCACATTTAGTTGCTTTACAGCACCATAGTGAATAAAATGTAAACGTTAGGTGTAGAGTAACCTTCTCCGGTCAGAGCCACCAACTCAAGGCTGGAAAACACAAAAAAGCCCGATTACCAGTCGGGTTTTTTTACGCCTGATGAGATCGGTGCGCTACGTGAATTCTGAGGTTTTTCGGGAGGGGATTGGGCGCAAGAATTTACGAGAGAGCGCCAGGCAATGTCGGGATAAACAAACCATCACCCGTGAAAAGAAACCTCGACAGCGCCCGGACAAGAGAAATGATATTAACTTTTATTAATTCTGAGGGACTAAAAGTATATAAGCAGCGTACTGTGTTACAGCAACTACTGTATTCATCAACATGTGAAGAATCACTGGCATCAGAAGCCCCTGACTCTTCACTCGCGCCGCAGTGAGAGTTAAAGACACCAAAAACAACATGATAAACGTTCTTATTTCTGTATACTGCAGATGGACAGCTGAAAATATTAATGACACCACGATAGCTGCACCATAAATATTACCCCGAAACCAAAACTTAAGGATGTTAAACAGACATCCACGGAAGACGATTTCTTCATAGACCGGTACAATGCAGATTAGCAATATCGCATTTATCCAGAAAATATAGCCTCCGAGATTCGTCTGTGATTCAGACCAAGTTTCAGCTTTATTCATCCCGGAAAAATAAGGAAACAGATATTGAACAAGCAGAATAATCAGAAACAATATCGAAAAAGTTTTAAGCCTGAAATTGCCAGCCCCCAAACCTTCTCTTTTACGGAAAAAAATATAATAGAGAAGGGTAATAAATATAAATTCCAACGTAACAACTAATGGGATCAGAAGTCCATGCTGCATAAGTTCCGCGCTGTTCGTTAAAAATAATGGGATAGCAGTTATCCCGATGAACAGTGTAAACATGGCAAAATACCCGGATACAGGTTCGTTTATTTTATAACCGTGTTTTCTGTTTTCCATTTTATTATCCCTGACATAAAGTGATGAATTAATATTCAGCCGGAGAAATATCAGCGAAGATAAGTTCACTAGATCTCTACCCTTGAGTAATAAATATCATTATTTTAGTTATATCCTCGCAGGCGCCTCCAGTAAAATTATCCTGTCGGCTGATTTTACTGTTGTTTCTCTGTGTGCGATGATTATTCGTGTTATATTCAGTTGCTTTATCGCCTGATTAACATAATATTCACTTTCAGTATCCAGCGCACTTGTGGCCTCATCCATGAATAAAATGCCCGGTCGACGGTAAAGCGCTCGAGCAATAAAAATTCGCTGTTTCTGCCCGCCAGAAAGACCTTCACCCAGTTCACCTATCAGTGTATCATAACCCATAGGCATTTTTATGATAACGTCGTGAATAAAGCTAGCTCTGGCACATTCCACCATCCATGCCTCATCAATATTTTCAGTGAAACCGCAAATATTTTCTCTAATCGAGCCTGAAAACAGTCGGTCATCTTGCATCACACAGGAAATAATTTTGTGATAATTATTGACCCCCAACGATCTGATATCGGTACCGTCTATCATGACTCTGCCGGATTCGGGTACAAGCAGCCCACACAGTACCTTCATCAGGGTGGTTTTCCCTGAACCTGAGGCCCCGGTAATTGCCACACTTTCTCCCGGTTTTATACTGATATTCAGGTTGCTGAAAACGGGAGCAGACTGACTGTCATAACGGAAGCTCAAGTCCTGGGTCTCCAGTGCTACCGGATACATATCGGCTTTCATGGCCGTATCAGGCTTCCGGGCTTCCCGCTCGTTCATGGCTATATCAGCAATACGTTCATTATGAAGACTCATCATACGCAACTGAAGCAGAAAATTTGTCAGGGAACCAACACGGTCCGAGAATTGCCCGCGGAATACCCCGAACGCCACAAACATTCCGATGGTCATCTGATTGTCAATCACCAGGCTAGTTCCCAGCCACAGAATCACGACCTGGTCACATGCTGCAACAAACGTGTTAATCCCACTGAAAAGCATATCCATCCTGGCAAGCCTTATACCAGTATTGATTGCATCAATCTTCAGATTCAGCCAGTGACGACCTCTGCGCTCCCCCATTCCCTGCATCTTGATTGTGGCTATTCCGTACAGGGTTTCCATAAAATACGAACTGGCACGTGCTTCCCTTATCAGGGATTCTTCCGACAACTGGCGATAATAGTTATAGGTCAGTAAACGAATTAGCACATATATAATGGTGAAACCCAGCACAATAGTTGTCAACCACCCACCGTACAACACCAACATAGCCAGGACTCCGGAAACCATGATGCTGTCCATAATCGCTCCGACCACGCTGGTTGTAAACGTGGTACGCAGTGTGTCAAGAGAACTGAAGCGGGACTGAATATCACCCATCTTTCGCCGTTCAAAATACGCCAGCGGCAACTGCAGCAGATGCCGGTGCAACCCCGACTGCCACTGCACGTTTATTAGCGTTTCCATTACCAAAGACGACCATGAGCGAATCATACTGACCGCGGTGCGCAACAGGATGAAAAACATCAGACCGACGCAGATGAGGGAGAGCAGGCCTCGATCTCCTGCAGGAATGGCGTGATCCATCACCAGTTGAGTGCCAACAGGTATCACCAGACCTACAGCTTCAATCACCAGTGAAAAGCAAAAAATTTTAGTCAACGTACTCCGGAGACCATAAATGCTGCGAAACAGCGTTCGAAGCACTACCCGGTTCTTCATGGTTTCCTGAACAAACTCTGTGCCGGGCCAGACTTCAAGCGCGACACCGGTAAAACACTGTGACATCTCAGCAAGTCCTACCGTTCTACGTCCTCGTGCCGGATCATGGAGAACGAAATGATTTTTTCTGACGCTGACCAGCACCACAAAATGGCTAAACTCCCAGTGAAGGATGCAGGGCAACTTCAGAACACTGAGTTCATTTAGATCCAGTGAGAATGCTCGGGTTTCCATACCCAATTGAGATCCTATTTCTGTAATGCCAGCCAGAGTTGTTCCCAGAGCAGACAGGTTAAACTGGCGACGCAGAGTACTCAGATCAATATGCCTGCCATAGTGGCCACATATCATCGACAGACAGGCCAGCCCACATTCTGATGATTCAGTCTGGTGCACGACCGGAATGCGACGCCGTAGTCCTATTTCTAGTTTGTTCAAGAGAGTATTTAAGGGGGAGGTAGCGTTATTGTTCATTAACTGGCCCCACCGCACTGTATTTCATGTTATAGAATGGGGATAGCATCCACTGGTATATTTTCCTCTTTTCCAGAAATAAAGTACTCTGTGCTTTCATACCATTCTCCAGAGGCATTTTTTTTTCGCCGTATTCTATTGTTTGTTGCTCCGGATTTAGCACTATTTTGTAGTAAGGCACAGAAACACCTGTATTATTTCTTGGGGCTCCGGGATAGGTCTGCATTTCTTGAGCGGAGGCCGGAGTTCTGGATATTAACATTATTTTTGCTGTAAACTGGCCAAATTTTTCTGGCGGAAAGGCCTCATAACGAACATTAACGTTATCACCAACAGAAATATAAGGTATGGCATTATTGGGTACCCAAACAATCAGATGGTAATTTTTTATTTCTTCTGGAATAATTTGTAACAGACTGTCGCCTACGCTGACCATCTGCCCCGGTGTAACACTCAACGAATCAATTTTCCCATCTGACAAAGCGCGAATAATAATATCTCTTCCAGCATCTGTATCAACCAGCTCTTTCTGTAATTCGTAACGCTGCAGTTCCACCTGATAAATACGGTTGTCAAATTCCGCTGCTAGGGTCTGCATCTGGCTTTCCAGACTGGTTACCTGTAATAAGTTTTGTTCATTTTGTGTGCTCAGACTCAATATGTTATTTTGCTGCTGATAATACAACGCTATCTGGTTGGTTAACTGGTCTTTGTTTATGAGTCCTTTCGTTTGATATTGTTTATAATTATCCATATTACTTTTCATTATTTTTACTCCTTCTTCAGCACGACGAAGGATTTCAGTCGAACGTTCAAAAGCTGAGTAGTACTGAATCCGTTGTTTTTCCAGTGTCTGTAGTGTAGTTTTTTTATTTTCTTCAAGGCGGGATATGATATCCCCAATGCGGGACAGTTGCTTTTCGATATCTCGCCGCTTGTTATCACCTACAACACCACTACTAGTACTTTTACTGACATCAATCAGATAAATTGGGTCGCCTTTTTTGATTCTTTGTCCTTCAGTGACGAACTGTTTTATGACAACTCCCTGTACACCTGAATAGACATTTACAGGTCGGGGCCATGTAGTGATTTCTCCTTCTACATTAATGCGGCGTGTGTATGTACCTTCCATAACAAAAACTATAAAAGAAATAAAGAAAAAAACGCTTACTGATATGACCAACCAGGGGGGAATTCCCGGCAATAATACTGCCCGCCCGCACCACTTCATTTTCCTGTATACTGTTGCTTCTTGGCGAAACACCTTTTCTTTCCTTACTGACTGATGATATGGTAAAAAATAATTATATTATTATGAATCGGTGTTCTATAGACAATTGGTCGTTAGACTGGAAATAATTCAACCAGTGCAGCCCGGTTTCGTGCATCCATTACAAATTTTTTGTTTATCAGACAGCTTTAGTTGCTTCCCTTTGGCTCTTTCAACGGTCATGTGGCTACTGATGGAGTTCAAAATAGTGCGCCAGGTGATCCTATTCTCCTTATCCGAACTTACACGACAAATACAGTCTGGGGAGAATCAGAGGAGAGGGAGCAAATCCATGAGAGCTATAGTGTCTGTACACGATTACCATAGAGAATTACTTGTTAAAAAAGATTAGCCAATTATCTGATGAATAGAGTAATAACTTTACCTGAGTGATATAACACCCAAGCAAAGTTAAATATTCTACCTTAATGAATCTTATCCTTTACTTCCGTTCCATGAGGGTCCCATCGGAACTTTAGGTATAGGGACATTAACCGGCATATGAGCTGCTGCTCCTTGAAGAACTGTCTGCGTAACCCCACCTGCGGCTCCAACAGCCATTCCCCCTAAACCGCCTCTGGCACCAAAGGCGGCGCCCCATGCCGCATTAGACATTATCTGTCTTACAATTTGGGAATTAGGATCTGCAAGCGGATCTCCAGCCCCACCAACGCAATTTAATTCCTCTCTATCTAACTCTCTCATATACATCTCCTGTATAATATAAAGTATACAATTAGGTTTATTACAACAGCCACGAGTGACGATAAAAAACAAAAAAGATAAAACTGTTCAAATATATAATATTTAACTTCGATTTTGTAATTTAGCCATGGATATATGAAGCATATCAAAAAAGATATTATTATAATTGATAGCAATCTATTGCAGACAAATTCGTTTCGTTTATTTCTCCATACAATGAAATAACACGCCATAATGGAGAAGAATACAGGAGAAAATGCAAAATTAAGAAAACTCATTCTTGTTAACTTATTACGCTTCATGAATTTTTTACACTATACTTAATAATGCAAATCATTATCAAGCATCTTTTTGTGATATAGTTCCCAAAAAAAGATACTGGCCAGCAGATAAATCTGTTGGTGGCGTGTCTGATCAGCAACCGACGGTTGTTGTACCAGCCACCCCATGGAAACCACAAACTGGAGTCAATCTGTCAGACTACCGAGAGCTGTAGCTCTGCCCGAAAATTTGATATCCAGTTCAAACATAACATTTATACAAGATTGGCTGGCAAGTGTGCTTTAAAGGGTACAGCCCTCCAGAGAAAAGGAGGGCTGTAGAATCATTTCTCGATGAGAAACTCATCAAGAGAACGACCACCTGCCAGTGCTTCAGCAATTGGTTTTGGCGCACGTCCACGACCAGACCAGTATTTCGTTTCACCATTTTCTTCAAACTGATATTTAGGCGGCGCTTTTGGTAACGTTTTTTTACGTGATTTTGGTGCTTCTTCAGACAGACCAAGCAGTTCTTCCGGTGAGAACCCCTCTCCGGCGATTAACTGAAGCAGTTCCTGACGTTTCCGTTCACGCTCTGCTCGTTCAGCCGCTTCACGTTCAGCATCTTCACGACGTTCTTCAATAACAACGTTGAGCTTTTCCTGCATTTCGAGCAACTGCTCAAAATCAATCTCACGGGCAAACACACGCAATGAACGAATATTCATCATAGTCCGGCTGATAATGCCGTATTCATCTTCTTTAGTCAGTTCGCTCATAATTAATCCTCTTGTTTAATGGACGTACTTCCATACGCCGGAAGGAACCTTATCATAAAGTTTATTCATCACCAGTTCTGCACGGCGGTGATCTGCGGCAGAATAAAATGCCTCTGATTCTGATAAAGGCAGCTTGTAACGATTAATCTCAATAACTTTTTCAAGAGTATCTCTTGATGTACATTTTCTTAACTGAAAAAGCCATTCCTGCTTTGTTTTCACTTCTTAGCCCTTGCCGGAAAACCCAGCTTCCCTGTTTTCTTATCCTCAAGGACAAGAACTGTATCATACGTTCCACCACTTTTCTTTTTAAATCCCTTAATCAAATCGGTTTTCCCTGATTTAACCAGTTTTCCGGCCTGTGCCTGGGTGATTTTCTTACCAGAAAACTCACTCCAGATTTTAAATTCACATCCGGCACAGAAATAACCTTTCGGCCTGATAACAATATGTTTACCACAGGAAGGGCAGGGAGAGTCCAGGCGTTGAAACTGCCCTGCTGGCGCAGCGGGTTCAATCTTCATCTCGCCCAGGTCAACATCAGAAATCATGCCTGTCAGTTCACCGTACAGCTCATTAATAAACTGTTCAACCGTCAGGTCGCCATTTTCTATGGCAGTCTGCTTTTCAGACCATAATGCTGTCATATCAGGATTAACCGCTATACCAGGCAGGGCATCAATAAGCGCATATCCGGTATCAGTAGGAATAAGTTTCCCTTTTTCGAGCGTGATATAGCTTCTCTTCTTCAGCGTTTCCAGAATGGCAGCGCGGGTAGCTGGCGTACCAATACCGCCATGTTCATCTTTTTTGTCTTTATCCTTATCCTTCAACAATTTTTTAATCGTTGGATCAGTGACAAAATCCGCGACACGAACAAGCGCAGCAAGCAAGGAGGCTTCGGTGAATAACGGCGGCGGTGTTGTTTTCTTCTCATTAACAACAACTTCTTTTGTCGTCAGTGTTTCTCCAGTGCGAATTTTACAGAGCAGTTCAAAAGCGGAATCATCATTATCTTCTGATTCACCTACGTCTGTGGTTTCCGCGCCAAGAAACGCCTCAAATCCGCTGTCAGTTGTTTTTCTGGCACGGGCATAGAACGACTCATCACCACACTGAATGGCAACCGATACTTCCTGGTATGCTTTTTCAGGCATGAACTGAACAAGATAGTGTTGTGCGATCGCCAGGTAAACATTGCGCTCGTCGGTGCTGAGTGCGTTAACATCAGGCACACTGGCGGTCGGGATTATAGCAGTATGCGCAGTCACCTTTTCACTGTTAAACGCTTTGCTTTTACGTGCAGAATCAATATCCAGCGACTGAGGAAAGACTGATTTCAGGGCATCGATAACCTGCGGCGCTTCGCTGAATTGTTCATCAGAAAGATATGAGCAATCAGAGCGGTTATAAGTAATCGCTTTATATTTTTCACGTAATTGTTGCGTAATATCCAGCGTTTTTTGTGCCGTCATTTTGAACTTTTTGTTCATGTATTGCTGGAGTCTGACCAGGTTAAACGGCAACGGCGCAGCCGTTTTTTTATCATCAGTTGCTGCCGCTTCAACTGTAGCCGGTTTTCCTGCAAGGGATGCTGCCGTTCCGTCTGCCCACGCGTTATCAAGTAATTTACGGTCTGTCAGCGGAGCAAATTCCCCTGGCTTCCAGTTCGCCCTGATAACATCAGCACCACGCTGAAAGACTCCGGTCATGGTGTAGTAAAAACTGAATTTATGGTTCTGGTTAGCACGGGTACGATTCACAATCAGGCCAAGAACGGGCGTCTGGACGCGCCCGACAGACAGAACACCCTGATATCCTCTGGCTTTTGCAGGAATGGTGTAAGCACGCGTCATGGAGAAGCCATAGACGGCATCAGCAACTGAACGCGCCAGCGCCTTAAGGTAAAGCCCTTTGAAATCACGATTATCTTTAAGATTTGCCAGTGCCTTTTTCACTGCCGGAAGCGTGTTGTCGTTAATCAGAACGCGCTTTACGGGTTTTGTGTTTCCTGCATATTCCAGGACTTCATCAACAAGTAGCTGTCCCTCATCATCAGGATCGCCAGCGTGAACAATTTCAGTCACGTCTCCACGTCTGATAAGTTCGAGAATCGTTTTAACCTGTTTTGCTGCACTTTCAACAGGCTGATACTTCACGGGATAAAGACGTAAAGGAAGCGTTTCAACCTTCCAGGCTTTGTATTCAGGATTATAGTTTTCCGGCGGTTGTGATTCGATAATATGACCAAAACAGTTAGTCACAATGGCGTTATCACTTTCAAACCAGCCATCATGGCGGGTAAAATTGCCACCAAGTGCCTTAACAATATCATTTGCTACTGCGGGTTTTTCTGCGATAAAAAGTCTCATTTTGTTATCCTTTACATTGAATTAATCTGTTTGCACAACGAATAGCGCGTTCTTCTGATACTGCCTGTTGCCAGTTATCTTCACTTACAGGTTGTCTGAATCTGCGCTCACAGCCATTAAAGGCAAAAATTCCCTCACGGTTAAGTATATTCGTTGCGATATCCTGGTCTTTAATTCTCAAAAAAGCTGTTACAGCAAAACCAGAATATGAAGCAATTTTTGAAATGATGCATTCATCAGCTTTTATTAATGCGGCAAAAGGAACTATCTTTTGATATCCACACAAAATCAAAGGGAGGGTGTGAATATCATAATAAGCTATTGAATGACAATCCATGCGGGTATCATCAATAGCTGCCAGCCAGAATCCTGTCTGGTCTTTTATTTTTCTGCTAATATCTGAATCTGAAACACCAGGATTTAATAAATATCCACCATAGCAGACATGGAAGGGGTGAACAGATTCATCAATATCAGGAAGTTCTTTTACCGGATTTTCTTTCCAGTCCTTCAGAACACCAAATTCAAGAGCATCCAGCAAAAATTTTCGTTCCAGCGCATCAACTAATGCATATTGCATAATAACCACCAAAGAGTATCTGATTTATATAACTAATGCACTTTCAATAGATGGTTGTCTTTTGAATAAAGAACAATCTGTATTATGACTGTGAAGTATTCAGCATTAGTATTCATCTTCATAAGGTAGCCAATCGTAATCGTTTGAGTTCCAGTCAATTGGAAGAAATGGCTCTGTTTGTTTATGGCAGGAGAGGCAAACATAAATATTTTTCTCTTTATGAAAAATCATCGACTTACATTTATCACAGTCGCACCAACCCTCGACTGGTTCAGGGCATTCAGGTAATTCTGTCTCCTGATGTTTACCATATTTTTCCCATTCCTCGGCATCCTGATAACCTCCCCATACTGCTTGTGTAAAACTATCGATATAGTCACCTGACTCATTTTTATCAAAATTAAATTTATATACTTCGCCATTTAGTTCAAATGACATATCAAGGTCAGGTAGTAATTGCTTTTCGAAGCGTTGTTGTAACTCTTTCTTTTCTTTGGGTGATAAAGCCATAAAAACCTCTATCAGTTAGTTATGTTTGTATCGCCATTCCCACGGTGGAACCGGATTTGCATCGGCCCACAAACCGCGTTTTTGTTCCTGCGCTTCCCGTTGCAGAGCCGGTAATGACTCATCCACGTTGTAACGTTCATATACCCATGCAGCGCCAGACTGAACCATAAAGCGGCTGGCATCCGTGCCGTTCGTCGTGAACACATGACCGATAATGCGTCCGTAGCGGTCTTTATGTGAATAAGAGACTGTCACCTGTTTACCTGCAACCAGAGTTTTAAGCTGACTAGTTGACCAGCGTCCAAAAGGTTGTTTCTTTTCAGGGGCATCGATGTTTATCAATCGGACTCGGATCGGAACTTCATACACAACAATTTTTGCGGGTAGTGTTTTAATTTCTATGGTGTCGCCATCGAGAACGCGAATAACTTTCCCCTGGATTTCAGCCGCACACAATGTAGCTGGTAACAGGGAAACAACAAAGGAAAGAGCCTTAAGAAAATGTCTCATTGCTTTCTTCCCTCCCATATTGCTGAGAGTATTTTACAAATGGATAAAACGGCGATTAAAGCCACTGCGATAACAGCCAACGAAGGAAGTACATAGCTATACAACTCAACTATGAAATTAAGAAATTCCATGAGCGATTGCGGCTTTAAAGGATCATCCCATAAAACGATAACAACACGATAAAGCCCATAGACAATTGCCGAAAACCAGACCATAAACAGTAAGGTTTCAGTAAAAACAAAAGCGACCGTTTTAACACTATCGATAATTTCAATTCCGGCAACTCTCACACTTCTTGCTTTCATATACACCTCATGGATTACGAGGAAACTAACGCCCTTCGGTTGTTCAACCCCGCAAATCCCGGATTAAAATCCGGAATCTGCGGCGTTTGCCGTTATCTCCGTTCAGAATAACTCTGGATAAATTTTAAACTCATTAATTTCTTCAACTGAAATACGCTCTGGCATAGTCCTCGAACAATACTTTGTGAGAGGAGTTTCTTTGCAGTTACCTGCTTTACCGAGCACAATCGTTGCCACGTAGTTATGAATGATGGCGTTCATAGTCTTATCATCCAGTGCATGAGCAGGATTACCAGCTATTGAGCCAGAGTGTCCTGTCTTGATTACATTCAGTAAATCAGTAGTTTGCTTTTCCATATCATCTACCCTTTAACCTTGCCGAACTTACTCATGATTTTTGATATAGCAGCAGGATCAGCCGTTGAACACTGATTCAGAAATGCTTTACGGGCATCAAAAGTTTTACTCCAGCGAATGCTTCCTTTTTTCTTTTTCAGAATATTAAAAAAATCCTTTTCAGCACTTCTGCATTCACTCCCTCCACCTTGCCCGACTGCTTTTCCATATAAGCAAAGTACCGAAGCGCAAGGGTCAGATGCATTAGCATTTGTTGATATTAATCCTAACGCCAGCAAGGCTGGTAAAACCACTCTATTTTTTCCAGTCATTTTTCACCTCATTTTGTGCTTTAATGAAAACTATTTTTACCTGTTCAGGTAAAAAACTTTTCTCGTTTCGCCATTCCACGACTGCTGTTGCCCCTTCCATCTTCAACAGATCTCTGATTCGAAACCACAGCCCAGCATCATGTGTTGTCACTACAATCCTGTCCGCATGAGCCAGAGCGTAATAAAACGTCGGCGTTCTGGCCTGTACTCCGGATAAGGAAGTGATCTCATAAACCCATCCTTTACCGCTAACGTCTGACTTTATGACACCGTGAAAATCGGGGACATATGGCAATGAGGGATTGATCACTTCATTTGCCTTTTCAAACTGCACGGGTGTTGGCTCTGGCGGTGATGAACAACCAGCAAGAATGGAAATCAATAAAAACACTAACTTCTTCATCATGTTCTCCTTTATGCCGCTTTATCGAGATCAGGAACATCTTTTACTACCAGATACCCTTTTGCGACGATTTCATTTTCAAATACTTTCTGTGGAGGCATAACCAGCTTTCCTTTCTTCCTGGGGAAAATGTTTGCAAGTTCCGGAGCAACCTTCACAAAGTCACCAAAGAAATACTCATTGAGATAGTAGAATGCCTTTTCACAACGAATCGGGTTTTCTCCCTTCATTGCCAGGATTTCTTCACTAAATTTCAGTGTAAGTAGTTCATTTGTTGTTACCAGTGGACGCTCAATAAGGCTTTCTGATTCAGATCTCGATGTTCCTCCACGACTACGACTTTTGCTTTTCGAACCGATAGTTACTGTTCGTGTCCCCATCGCTTCTGATAACTCCCGCGCATCTTTAACATCAGAAGCGGAATAAACAATTTTGCAGGGTGCACTTGCCAGTAATGTTTTACTGCCTGCATAACTGTAGATTTCCTCAAGCTGAGAGCCGACCTGGTAAACAATCAACAATTTCAGCTTGTAACCAGCAATGAGACCAGATTTACTCTTGATGTAATCTACAGCACCAATTGACGGGAATTCATCCAGTAGAAAAAGGCAGTCATGCTTTATTTCCGGATCATCCGTTGGCATCTTTTCAAGATTCACCTGTATAGCAAGCTGAAAGAAAATATTTGTTATTTTTTCAGCCAACCTGGCATTATCACCAGAAATACAGAAATAAATTGTCATCCGCTTTTTCCGCACCTGCCGCAAATCAAAATCATTTCCATCAGTAGCATTTGCCACATTGGGGTTAGCAAACGGTGATAATCCATTAAGAAAGTTGCTTTTGAGTTGTGCTTTTGTTTTATCCTCCATCTCAATGAATGCCTTAAGGCCAGCGACACCAATATCAGCAAGCGTTTTGTCTTTCCCCCTTAATTCTGAACGAATATCATTCATGAATGAAAGAAGATGTTCGGGTTCTGCACGCTCAAAAAGCTGATTAATTTTAGACATTGAGAAGACAGGCTCAATATCAAGCGTTTTTAGTCCAGCCTTATCATTCTTAATCATAAACCATAAAGCGACAGCATAAGATTTAAAAACACCACCCGCCGTCTTATTAAGATAGCTACCAGCATCCGCACCATCTGTCTTATAGGGGTAAATAATCAACGAAAGATTTTCAAGCTGATTAAAACCTTCACTCGTTCCCATGCTGACATAATACAAAGGGTTAAAGCGGTGCGTTACCGGACTAAAGGGATCAAATTTATAAACCTCATGACCTAAAATCACCTTCCTGATAAGACTGGTGATATTAAAACACTCCCTTTTTGGATCGAGAATAATAACACTCCACCAGTACTTCATAAGATTAGTGATGACTATACCAGCACCTTTACCAGCCCTTGTTCCGGCTCCCATAGCACTGAATGCTGCTCCCACATAGCGTATGATTTTCTTGTCTTTTATACCAACGATAATCCCGTCTTTTTCGTCACCGTCAAGCGTGAAACTGTTAGACTCACGAATATCATTAATTGTTGCAAATCGCGCATCACCGAAAATATTTTCTTTCTTCTCGTTCAGTTTTATCAACGCCGCAACAGGGATGATAAGAGACACGACAAATCCTGCTCCAAGTGCAACAAAGGCTAAAACTCTGATATCCGTAGTCACAACAGATAAAGTAAGGCTGTCTGTAAAAATATCCATCCTGTACGCATCAATGGATCTGAACACAGCCTTCAATGGTTTCAGATTCTTTATCTGGCTGAAGTAAAGCACAAAGAAAATAAATGAACCTGCAAACCATGCCGCAACAAGCATAACAGCGAATATAAAAACAGATTGCGACTTATTAAAAGTTTTCACATTCAGCCCCTTTGTAATAGATGTCGCTCATATGCCTGACAACACCATCCCTGCCTACATGAACAACAATATCAATACTGTCCATAATGATTTTACGAAGAACATCAAAAGGAAGATTCTGACATTCTCTGTTCTGATAACATTTTGTCACCATCTGAATGATGGCATCTTTTGCCGAGGCCGCGTGAATGGACGTCATGCTTCCACTGTGACCAGAACCAGCAACTTTCACAAAATCCCAGGCATCGCCACCTTTAATTTCCGCCAGTAAAATTCTGTCAGGTTTCATCCTCAAACAGGATTTGATTAATTTCGCTGCTGTTATGATAGAGCCGGAATCACTGCCGGATTCCGAAGGGTAAAAAAGATGCACATAATTTTTATGGATAAAAAATTTGATTTCCTCTGCATCTTCAATCGTAATCAGCCGTGTATTCAATGGTATGAAATCGATAAGACTCTTCATATAAGTTGTTTTACCGGAACCCGTTGCTCCGGCAAATACAATGGTTTTCCCTGCTGCTACGGCAAGCTCCATAAAAGCAGCGATATTTCTCGCTCTGAATAAATCAAGAAGCTCATCATCGTATGTCCTGTGTTTTTTTCCTGACTGGACATAATCATAAAAACCGTTCGCCACATATTCTTTATGTGTTATCTGCCGTGTCGATGGTTTACGTATAGTGATTGAAATAGTATTTCTCTCACATGCAGGAGGAAAAACGACCTGTACACGTTCTCCTGATTCCAGTGTTGCTGAAAGTAATGGCTTGGTCTCGCCGATTTCATCTCCCCGAAATGATGCCAGCGTATGAGAAAAACGTTTACAAAAATCAAAGGTCACACTGTCATTATTATGGAATGTCCAGTCACCATTAATTTCCGTCCAGATTTCACCAGGACGGTTGACAGCAATTTCTGTTAGCCCTTCAATATCAAGAAAAGACTGGAATACTTGATTTTTATAAAAATCGAGCGATTTATTGCTAATGCTGACAGGAATAACGCCACTCATACTATTTTACCTTTAACTCATAGATATCAGAAAAATCAATGTCTTCCCCGACCATAATAGTGATTATGTCACCCTGGTTTTTATACATTGTTGGAGGAATATTTATCGAATTCTCAAGTGCGACTTTAGCCATTTCAGCCATTGCCTGTCGTGAGTTTTCGGTATAATCCACATTACGATCTTTACCAGGTGCATTATCCGCCGCCGCCGCCGCTACATCCTGAACCATACTGAGCATAAGAGAACCACCAAAACGCTCCCAGAAGTGAGAATCGATCCATCCATCAATGCCCGCTTCTCCCAGGGGACCAGCTGCTGCTGTATTTACCATATCGATTCGTTTATTATCAGGCGTCCGCAACTGCTCCCACATAACGAACATTCTGCCCTGTCCATGATTCAGCGTTCCGGTCTGGTAACGACCAAAAGCCTTAGTTCCCTGTTCCAGTAATTTTGTGTGGTGATTAGCACTCCATACATCTTCTGTAAAAACACAACTGATACGACCTGCAACATCAGAAACAAAGCGTGTGGTTAAAGCACACGGTATAAGCCTGTTTTCCTCAATATAGAGATCAGGATCGAGATTAATCGCAGTTACTTTCATTCCTGATTTACCAGGCACATTTTCTTTTGATTCTTTCCTTTCTTCCTGTGGCTCTGATGTCTGCGATGTCCTGCTGCTGCCACTCGCGCCAGTCTGACTCCCTCCCTGACCAGCAACAGGTATTGACAAATATTTCCTGAACCCCTCCTGTGGCACTTCTTTATGACCGTCAGAAACAGTATTACCAGAACCAGTAGCGCCTGGATTGATAATTGCTTTGTTCTCAACAGGGTCAAAATTCTGACCAAGACCAGTACGGATTTTACTTACCTGAGAAATGCTGGTATCGCCTGTTGATTCTGATGCTTTCTGCTGGTCATCTGCAAAATAATTTTTATATGTTTTCAGCGCAAAAATACCAATAACTAATACAGCCATCAGACCAAACAGAAAGCCAGAACGCATACGATTATTTTTGTTCCTGATATCACCGATATCATGAACGGGTTTACTTTCCAGCTTTGACTGATTCGCATCATCAACTAAATCATCTGTTTTTTTCATATCAGTCATTATTCACCTCAACACGTTCTACCGCAGGAGAAGATGTATTCCTCTGGTCGGTTAATACTTTTCCGAAAGATTTATTCACAACACCAACAACGCTGTTTCCATAGCGTAAAACAAATTTGTCATTAACGTTGTGGATAACCATAATTTTATACTTGCCTTTTGTTTCCACATTAAAAGCAAGTGTCTGTTCCTGACCATCTCTTACAGCAAATGGAGCTGGGAATACTTTCCCTGAGTTAAAACCTAAAAAGGTAAATATGCCATTATCATAAGCAAAATCAGGGGCGATACGACGACTATCATATTTTTCATTGACTCGCATGAAATAATTCCAGTTTTTAGGCGCATCGGCTTTTTCAAAACTTTCAGAAATCAGTTTCTTCTGTCTGAGTTTTTCCTGTTTTTCTTTTGCCAGCCTTACTTCTTCTGCATTCTTTTTCGCTATTTCTGATGGATAGCGGAATTGTACAACATAAGCAGGTTGCGCTTGTTTTTCTTCTGACAGAAGGATTAGATCCAGACTGTAAATCCGCTTTGTTGTTCTGACAAAAAGATTCGTATCCCATTCCTTTTCTGTTGGCTGGAAAACCTTTTTCAGTTTTTCGCCTTCATCGCCTTCCTGTTCCTGAACAACGGGACGCGGATTGATGTAAACAACATTATCATCGGTTGTGATTTCCCATCCGGCAGGAAAACCAGCCTTTGCACTGATAACAGCCTCACCTTCATCAAAAACAACTGATGTGAGAAATCCTGTCTTTGACCGGATAACGGTCGTATTCGCACCGTTATAACTCACAGTCTGCATCCTTGCATCAAATCCAGAAGGTAACGGAGTCGCTGCTGAATACACAAGCCCAGGAAGCAATAAACATGTAGCAATAAATAATTTCTTCATCATTCCCCCCTGACTTCCCGATCTGTCTGGTAACTGGTTACAGTAAAACCGAGAGGATTAAGCTCACGACTGGAACTTTTAACCGACTTTTCTGGTTCAAAACGATATGTCACACGAGCCGTCCAGTATGAAACTGAAACCTGTCCGGTCGTGAAGTTTCTCGTCGTTTTTTTAAAGCGCACAGAGGCCAGTTTATCTGGCGCGGTTGCGTCAGAAATAATATTGGAGATGACCTCAACCGCAACGTAAGAACCGTTATTATGATAAATTTTATCAGGAGCCATATCGCTGTTATACAGACGAAGATAATCGTCCTTTACTGTATTCGAGCTATATAGCTGTACAGTCTCATAATCATACTGAAGAGACGGATAATTATAACCTTCACGTAAAGTAATATACGTGTTTACAAAATACCGCCCAAGTGCTTCAGATTGCAGGATCTTTTCCTGTTTAACCTGAGTAATCAGTTCTGTACGGCCTGTTTTTTCGCCAACAGCCACAATAGCAAGCTCTTTTTCTTTTAATGGCACAAGAACACAAATTGCAGCCCCAAGACATAAGGACAGTAATGATGCTGCCACTGCAACACGCCATGCATTTTTCTTAGACCGTTCATTTTCTGCATAGAGTTGTCTTTCGAAGGATTTAGCTGTCTCAATCTTCTTTTCGATTTTTTCACTCATAACTGATTACCTGGCTGTGGTTAATGGGTTCCAGTTCGCCGGAAACATCAGAAGGAAGGTTATTCCTTGTGGTACATCCGGAAATCTGAAACAGGAAAAACAAAAGAATCACACATCGCATAAATTCACCTTATTAAGCGTTCACGAACACCTTTAAGAGATAAAGGCCAAGATGAAGAAAAAGAATCCCACCAATAAGAAGCAAAAAGCGAAGATCCATACCCTTTCTCCATTTCCCCGCAAGCCCTAAACCAAGTCTTATTCCTGCGAAGCAGGTAAACACTCCTAAAAGAAGGATTAGGACAAAATAAAGTATCATGACAAAATAATGAAGCATGTCACAACCAGCTCTGACTGATTCCACCTAAGACCTTAAATAAGGTAATTCCCGTGATTAAAATAACAAGCTGGGTTATTAGCTTTCTCTTCCTGCTCCATCCGGAGGTGATATGTTTATCAACGAACACCAGTATCCAGTTCAGGGACATCACATAAAAAAAACGTTTCATTATTTTCATGCGGCGTTCCTCGCTCGTGCTTTTTCCAGGGATGCAAGTCTTCTCGCCTTCATCCCCAAAGCACCTGTCGGAGCCAGCGCCTGATATCCCTTTTCACCCGCCCATTCAGCGGCTGTTCGCGCACCACGCCCCATCAGATTCCCTGCTTTCCCTGATAAAGAATTCATGCCCGTTCTTCCGGCCATCCCTAAGCCAAAACCTAAACCAGCACGACCGCCAAGCATCAGAGACTTACCAGTAGCCATACCAGCAGCACCCAGCCCCATCATGGCTGCGCCCTGAACAGCACCTTCAACACCTGCACCTGCTAACTGGACAGCAAAACCTTTAGCTATAAGAACCAATAAAGCCCCCAAAAACCCAGCCATAAAGCCCATAGCACCTGTAGATACAAGATTTACATTCCCTGTTTGTGCAGCACGAATAGCATGGGAAAGGATCATCCCTTGAAAATCCATTGCTATCCGAATCACTAAACTGGCAAATAGAACTGTCAGAATACTGGAGAATAACGATTGTAACCAATTATTAAACATGCTCCGAATAAAACCAAACATGAGACAAAAGATAAATATCGGTGCTGTAATAATCAGGAGTTTCATCGTTACATCTGCTGTTAAAAAAACAACCACACTAACAGCCATTAAAATAAGCGAGCCAGTCCATATTAAAAACTGACCAACTACACCTTGATCTTTAACATATGTTGATTTATCTAAAGAGTATATTTCCGCACCAAGATTTTGCGTACTTTTCCATAAGTTATCTAAAGTTTGCCAGACACTCACCCCTCCAGAAAAACCATCTTTCATGCCTTGCAACGCATCAGTAGCCGCAGTTAAATACCCATCCGCATTAGTTATAAACATGATTATGATTGCAAATTTTGATAGATCCCATACTAAATCCTGCAAGGGCGTCTGAGTTTTACTGGCAAGTATTTGATATCCTTTCCATAGTACATATAACGTAACCGATACCGTCGCTAACGACATAATATCATTAGCAAATTGTGTTTGATAACTGGAGCTGATTTTATCTACCGAATCCATAACGGTAGAATTATATTTAACGAAAAACCCCTGAGCCATATATCCACCTTTTAATCAAAAGTTAATGGTTCAGCTTCTTTCTGCTGTTTAATAAAGGCCTCTTGTTCTTGTGTGACCAACATCTCATGATCTGCTTTATTTTTATTATTCCAGACATCATACTGCATTTTTATCGCCTGCATTTTTAACGACTGCGCCTGTAATGCGTTAGCCAAATCCTGGGATTCTTTGATATCCTTTGAAGCCTCAATTCGGCTACTTAAACTCTGAATCTGAGACATTGCACTTGATAACTGCTTATTGATCTCATTTCCCTGTTCAATACTGGCAGCCGTTGACACAATCCGTGCTTTACAGAGATTATCATTACGTTCATAGCCCGTATTACACATATCGAAGGCTCCATACTTGCTGAACAGATTTTTAGCCTGGCTGCTCAATGCACCTTCGGGATTACTGGTAAAATCAGAAATATAACTGTTCCCCTGCTTATAAATATTTGTCAGTTCTGATTGTAGATTACTTAGTTCATTTGTGAATGCCGCAATATTCCTTATACCTGTTGCCGTGGCTAACTGGTCTTTATATGCCTGAATCTGACTCTGATAATGTTGCGCAGTTTCGGACCATTGTTTGAGTCGTTCTGTCCATCTTGCGGCTTCAACAGCCCATTCCGGACTGGCATCAATAGCAACCGGAATTCCTGCGCTACTATAAAATGAAGCCGTCAATAATGATATCAGCATCAATGTTTTTACACGTTTCATAAATTCACCTGTCAGATTGCCCGTTCGAGATATTCAGGAACCCAGTCATCAGGCTCCATTCCTTCATGATAAATACTTTCAAAAATTTCCAGATTATCTGCACTGGCAGACAATATTTTCAGATATCCACCAAGTCCCGATAAATCGAGTGTCGCAAGTGCTGAAAATGATTTACCATCCCCCTTTTTAAGACTGCTTTTTTTAATCAGGAACTGTCTCGACATTGGATCAAGATTTTTAACAATATTAAATTCTTCTGGTGTCAGCTTAAGCCCTTCCACATAATCATTGTAATCGGCATCAGGGTTAGCCAGATAAATACTGGTGCTGCATACTTCAACCACAGCCCGTGAAATCTTATTCTTCAGTATTTCATCCGGAGACTGAGTTGCCGGAATAACCAGCCCGTTCAGCTTACGAATTGTTTTCAGCTTGTTATAGACAAAGTCGCTGAATGCTTCATCCTGTAGCCATTTCCAGAACTCATCCAGGAAGATAACAAGACGCCGACCGTCCAGAAGCTGCGTAATGCGATACAGCAGATAGAAAGTAATTGGTGCACATACCATCGGATCATCAAGAAACTCGGTGCCATCAATGCCAAAATTATTGACATGCTGAATATTGAATGTGTCTTTAGCATTATCAAAAACCCAGCCATGAGCCTGACCATTAGCCCATTGGGACAAACGAAGGATAATCCCGTTCTCCTGCTCATCCCGATCATCTCTCTGCATAAGATGCTCAAGCATTCTGGTAATGCCATATTCCCGCATTTCGCCAGGAGGAAAATCCATCACAGCATCAACACTTTCGCTAATAAGCAATCTTTCTCTTGTCGATAATCTTTCACCATTTCTGGTACACAGAATCTCCATCAGTTGCTTGACAAAAATACGGTTACGTTTTGTTGCCTCCAGAGCAAAAGGATTCCATCCTGTCGGCTCACCGCTTTTTACGGTGTAATATTCCCCACCAAGCATTCGGATACATAATTCAGCCCCTCTGTCCTTATCAAGAAAGACACACGTTAACTTCTTATTTTTTGCAGAATCAGCAAAAGTTTCGGGGTTATTGTATTTCTGTAATGAACAGGCAAGATATGACAGAAACATTGTCTTACCTGAACCCGCCGTTCCTATAACTTTAGTATTAGCAAGATTCTTTTCACCTGTTTCATCTTTAAACAGTACTGAGTTATGTAAATTCAGATAATACGCCTGTTTGCTTGGTGTTTTGAGAATAGCAACCGCTTCTGTCCAGCAGTTTTTATCGCGTTTCCCCTGGTAGAAATTATGGAATGATGCCAGTTCAACAAAATTTACATTCGATACCGGAGATAAACGCGGCCTTAAATGAAAAACCGCCGGAAGTTGGGCAAAATATGCCGCTGGCAATGACATGGTTGACAATGCCGGAATAATGCCCAGGTCAGTAAAGTCTGCCGTAATTTTACTTACAGATTCGTCAAGCTCCCTGATACTGTCCGCCATTACCATTAGCGTGAAATGGTAGTAACCAAAGGATATATCACCGGACACAATATCATTTTTTGCCTTTTCCAGTTCCTGCAATTGAGTAACCGCATCATCTTCTGTACTCTTTAACTGTTTTTCCGCACGTTTAATGGTACTCAATGCTTCTGATTTGCTCATGGATGTATATGAATGCGTAATAATATAGTCAGCATCAGAATACTGGAGCACATCAAAAACACCGGATGCAGTCTCACTACAGAAATCTTTAATTTCAATAGAACGAAAGAATTTATTTCCATCAATGCGGCATATCTGTCCGGTATCATGATTAAAAAATACATCCACTCCACCAAGAACGTTATACACCGGAGAATCAGTGACTCTGATTTTTTGCAACTTCCCTGTCAGAAGATAATTATAGAATGACAGTTGAGAAGAAAATACCTTTCCGTTCTCCTCATACATACCAAGAAGTTTACAGGTAAATTTATCAAGAGCGCCAGAGAATGTATTAATCATTTCATTCATTCTCTTCACATGAATGTTAATATCATCTTTCTTTTCTTTAATACTTTTTTTGCGTTTTTCCAGTTTTTCTACACGCCCATCTGGTCTGTAGATCAGCGTAAAGTAAAGAGTGTTCCCCTTGAATTTATTTTTCTTCATCGAACCATAGTAACAATCTGATATTATATCAGCATATTTATTACCTGATTTTGTGGTAAAGGCATCATAAAAACTCGCCCTGCATGAATGGTTATAAAATGAAACGGGCAGTCCGGAAAATGAACGAACAAGAGTGGCAACCTGTGAGTCAATAGTTTCTAACATCTCCGCAGAGATTGACTCAAAGTTAATCCCCATCAGTTGCCATGTCGCTACATAATCACCGTTCTTTGTTTTGACAATATTTTTATCAACATGGCTTGAATAGGGTATATATTTACCAGTAGTGATTCGCTCATTCAGTTTCATGGCATTAACAAACTCATCAATTTCAACAGCTTCATATTGTCCGGAGAGGAACGCTCGTGCGCCAAAAAAACGATTACACACTGAGTTTCCGAGCATTTTCAGCTTAAGAAAGTAAAGGTTAAAAATGTGGTCGTCCTGTTTAGTGATCATTCTGAGAACAAAAACCGCGACAGGAATAGCCAGCCAGATCAGCTTGCTGATATAAACCCCCGCCAGAAATAACGCCCCTGCAACCACAGTAAGAGGGACGACAGGAACACCCACATACATAGCAGGGCGTGTCATCGCTTTATAAAGTGTAGACATACTATCGTCCCCGCTTTATTAGTTAACCATCATTGATGCAACTTCAGCCGCACTGGCGATAACAATTGCCCCGATGATGATAGGTGAGCATTCACGAATCGTGCTTCCACCAAACAGAACCTTGTAGCCGACCCACAGACAGGCAATAGTCACCGTGACCAGTGAAAGGCCACTAAGCCCTGTTTTAACCTTTTCCAGCAGTGTTTCCGCTTTTGAAAATCCATCCGCAAAGGCCGGTGATGCAACTGTTGCCCCGGCGACTGCCATAACTACCTTATTTTTACGCTGCATTACAGCAGTGACAGATGAACTGATACGATTACATACTGATTTCTTAAATGACATTTTATAAGTCCTGTTAATTAATAACTTTTGTTGGATGTGAGTTATCAACAAAAGCAGATTTCAGAATGGTTTCGGGCCAGATAACTGACGCATTGTGTGAACGATTTTTTCGCTGTTCTCCCCCGTTGCTTCTTGTACCTGGTACAACATATTTTTTTTCGTTCCCTGTATAACCAATTCGCTCAACATAACTTGTATTATTAAATTCTTTTTCTTTTCGCTTACCGTTACTAAAATTTCCTGTATAGTAACAACTAAGCGCATTCTCCAGGCTCCTCCCTCGTTTATAACAATCCACGATAATCTTTTCGAAAACAGACAAGTTTTCACACGAATCAAGGAGTTTTTCTGCGGACGTGGAATAAAAAGAAAAATTACTGCTGGTAATCTGCATCAATCCGACAGAATAACGTCTTTTTCTGTTTTCAATTTCTCTGATAACTGTTAGAGCTTCCTCCTTACTTTTGGGCATATGACTGATAACACTTTTGCCATAGCTACCGCGTTCCCTTTCAGGAATAATTTCAGCCACAGCATAAGGATTGAAGCCACTCTCGACCCGTGCAATATCATTTATCGTATCCGGATGAACTGACGCCGCACACAGCAACAAGGCTGGGAATAAAGACGCCATAGCTAACGCTCCATATATCCATCAATACGCATACTCTGCATTAATAAGTAAATAATTTGCTTCCTCTTACTAAGCAAAGATGTTTTCGTTTTCTCTTCGATAAATGCATTCAACCTGGGATCGAGTTTTATCGTGACATAAACCCCTTTTTCCGATGACTTATCTGATTTCTCCTTCATTTAATCAATCCACTATAAGTGTGTTTTGGATTTGTTTTAGATGCGAACATGATTCGCAAAATAACAATGCTCAACAATACGATCAAATAACATTGACAAAATGGTCATATTATGATTCGTGTGATCATGCAAAAAAAAAAGCGCCCATATGGGCGCTCTAGTATGATTTAAACATTAGTTAATCGAATGTAGGGACTGGAGCATCCTTCTGAGACTGAATAAACAATGCTTGTTTAACATTCTTACAGTTCTGAGAATCAGAGCCAGACTTCTCACACTCTGCCTGCTTTTGTTTAGCTTCCGTAAGATGCTGCCCCCACCAATCCACACTTTTTACTTCTTCACTACAACCAACAACGAAGAACGGCAAAGCAAAAAGCAGATATTTTTTCATAAATTCCCCCTCTCACTGATCCTGGAAAGACTTGACACGAGAAGGGCATTAGTCCGAATGAGTACCAGTGTTCTGATCCCTGCCAACGAGACACCTCCCAGTTCAGCTCTTACAGAATCGAGATATTTTCTGACAGTTGAAGGCTTTAGTCCTTTGAAATCAGCAATTTCATTCAGGGTATAGCCATAAGCGTACATCAGAATAATGTCTTTTTGTTGCTCACTCAAATGTTCTTCATCACTAAAAATTTGATGAAGTGCAGAAATGCAGATAGCATCATGCTCAGTCATGATAACCTCCCATATAGGTTGTTGTGATTAGCAGGTGAGCAAAGTAGCCGCTTTGTTCACCTGCGCCGAAATCAAATTAAAATCCCAGGCCTTTCCAGTTCCTCTCTTGCTGTATTCTTAGTTTTTTATGTTCTTCTGAATCCTTTGTAAACCCGTGTTCAAGAGCAAACCCGATATTGTGACCTTGCTCATGTTTTCTGGATAGCTGCTTTTTAACGTCGCTCTCTTCCGGCTGCCTGGTTTCACGCTCATGAACCTGACGTTCTCTGTTCCGCTCAAGGGCAATATTTTCAATCTGCCAGTTATTGCGATGCGTTTCCCTGTAGCCTGCAACAGTTCCATCATCATTAAACATTGGACTACGTACAAGCGTAGGAGCCAGTTTTTTTACTTTGATAAGCGTTCCTGGCTGGAGCTTTTCAGACTCGAAATGATTTTTCAGGTCTTTACCCCAAATCGTAACCTGTTTTCCACCTTTTAAAGTTTCATAAGTGAGGAAAGGTGTTCGTTTTTCCCCTGCCTTATTCTGATATGAAGTCTCCCCAAAATCCACCACCTTGTAAACATTCCGGAGTCTTTTCGGATTTTCAGCCTGTAATCGCTCAATCTCCCGTTTACGTTCGGGATCTTTTTTCCAGGTAGCGGTAACATCATATCCCATACCTTTCAGTTTTCTATGAAAACCGTTTCTGAACTTCCTGGTTTCAGATTTAGTAAGTCTTAATCTTCTTCCTGTTTCTTCATCACGAAGTTTAATATTAACATGTACATGAGGATGATCTTCTTTATCATCATGGTATACGGCAACGAAAGCATGGTTTGGATAAGTCTCTTTAAGAAATTCTACCGTAGCTTTCAGAGCGTCTTCCCTGCTTACTCCAGCTTCTGGTGGTGGTGAAAAGACCATGTTTTTCACATGATCGATGTTTTCTCCACGATATGTCCTGGAGTAATCATTTCCTTTAGATAAAGTTGAAGTAAACTCCCTATTAAAGTCTTCTCCTTTCCCTGTTTGCTCTGAACCTTTTCCATCATAACAGTAAGCCTCAAGTTCACCATTACGGGTAATGTAATCAATACCATTTTTGATGCCTGCGGCTGTTTTACCTGAGCCAGTGATTTTAAAAGTGACTTCTTTTGTAGGTGTCCAGGTATATGCTTTCTTGTCCGCACCATGTCTGACTTTATGATTAAAAGCCGATTTACTGGCATGTATATGTCTTCCCGATAACTTAGGAGATTTCGGATCACGCCCAGTCCCTTTAGCGCGTTTAATACGGTATTCCTGTTCTACATACACACCCATAAATCACCCAAATCTGTTAACAACACTCTTGGTTAACGTTTCAAGTTTTGAATCAATTTGCTTACACAGTTCAATCACTTCAATAACGTCTTTTCTGAAATCTGGATCGTTAACCGTACAGAATCTTTCACCTTTTATGATAAAATGAATGTTGCGACCAACACGATCTACAGCAGTTGATAGTTTTTTAAGTTCCTTAACTTCATCAGGGTAAAGACAGACTTCACTCTTTAACAAAGACTGACGCACACGAATAGCAATTTCTCTGCTCATGCTCATGCCGTGAAGAGCAGCATTACGTTTAACAAGTTCTATTTCATGAGGGTAAAGACGCACTGATACCAGCTTTGCTGGTTCATTATTAACTGGGATGTTAACAGGCTTGGTTTCAATATTAAGCACGTTATGCTTAGCAAAAGCATTGATACTGGTAAATCCACTTAAAATAGCGTTATGTTCTGCAAATTTTAACTCATCATCACTTAGCCTGAACGCTATCATCTTCATAAGTCACCCCAACAGAGCCTGCGGCAGGCACAGGCAAAAACATCGTTTTTGGACAATCTGATTCAAATGTTAACATTTGACATCGGATTGTCTATCCTGCATTGATTGTACCATATGTGGCACTGTGCCTGGCTATAAAATCGTCGCTGCATATGTCCAGATTTCGTTGCTGAAAGATTCTTTCGTCTTCGACCATCAGGCAAACGTATAGCTGAAAGATTTGTGAAAGAAAAAACAGGCCTGGCAGGGCTGGGAATTGTTACGGCTTCAGCCGTAACGCTTTTTAAGTCCTCGCTGCGCTGCGGGGCTTCCGGCGCAAAGCGCCTCCCATGCCCTTACAGGGCATAAAAACAAGGGCAATTAAGCCCCTGCGCGATGATTGCTGACTTCTTTTTCCAGAGCCTTATTAACAAAGGCATTCAACGATAAATCTTCTTCCATCGCCATTTCTGCTACCCGACGATGCAGTTCTGGATCAAGCCTGACGTTAAACACGCCTTTAAACGGGGTATCAGGTTCCTTTCCATCCTCCACACAAGACTGTAAATACAGATCAACAGATGTTTTAAACTCCTGTTCCAGTTCAGCTAATGTAGAAGCCTCATAAGTTACCAGGTCCCGAATAAACGCCAGTTTTCCATACAGGACATTATTTTCAAAATCGGGTTCAACCGTGCCTAAATATCCTTTATATTTTAAATGTTTCATAATAATCCAGCCTCTTTCAGATTCTGTTTAATTGCTTTCAGCGTACCACCTTTGATATAACTTTCCGGATGTGGACGATGCATTAATATGGTGTGATTGATTTCAGCATTGAAAAACCGCACTCTTGACCCCTGCATTTCCTTTTTGACATATCCCAAAGAGGAAAACAAAACGACCAGTTCATCCCATTCAAACGTTTTTTTACTGTTTAAAAACTTTGCCAGTAGCTTATCTGTTTTCCCCATAAATCCATCCCCTATAGATATGCAACTAATTATAGTTACACATGGCATTTTTGTCAAAAAATACAAAGGGGCAGAAAGCCCCTTTTTTTATTTAAAACATTTCATACCCTTGCAAGTAGTTTAACCACCACCGGAATTGATCCCATTCGCTAAATTTCATTGCCGGAATTCTGGTTTCCCAGCCTTTGACAAGGGAATCAGCAAGCTGTACGATCTGCCGCGTTGACATTTAAAAACCTCATTCAGTTTTGATTGTCGATAACGTGATCAGGTTGGTGGAACAACCTGATCACACCTTGAATAGTCAGTCATTACCCTCCTTCTTTTCTATAGTTACTGTGTATCCGTAAAGAGTCAAAATGCGATAAGCATCCAACGCCTCACGCTCACTTTTAAATGTTCTGACTTCGTGTAATCCTTTACCTTTATCAAGGGATACACAAAACTCATAATCTTCTTCTACTTCTATCTTTTTAATTAATTTATCAAGTTCGGCTAATGTTCGTTTTGGCTCAAAAAGAAATGTGCATTGTACAATGGCGTTTAAATCTTCCCGATCAAGCTCTAACAGAGCATCATTATAAGCAGCTTTAAAACAGCGATTATTACGCAGATCAGATGCAAACTGCATTGCGGCTTGTTTTAACGTTTTCATGAATTTCCCTTGCATTGATGTTAATAGACAATTTCAGAATCAATATTGAAATTTCCAGAAAATGCAGGGATGCCCCTGCATTCATAATGCTTAACAAAGACACTCAATAAAATCTTTAAAACTCAAGCATTCATCGCCATCTTTTAATGAATCAAAATATTTTTCATATTCGTCCCTGTAGAAAAGGACTAAATCAACATCACTCTGCTTAAGTTCGCCAAACTGAGGAACAATTCCGGCTTTATAGTCACGAATTTTATTGTTATCAGTAAATATGACAACATACTGTTGTCCAGTATCCTTATGCATAAGGATAATAGTGCAAAGCGTTACTCGTTCGAATGTGAAAACATGATTAGTGGTTGAAGTAAAAACAGATGAGCATTTCATTTTAAATCTCCTGCCCTGCTGGGCTATTGTGAGAGGGGCCATTCCCCTTTCGATGAAACAATAATACGACCTTTAAGTCGTATTTGCAAGTTTTCTCCCGTTTTTTTACTCGATAAGTGATTGTTATCACGTTTTTTAATCCGCGTAAGCGGATGGAAGGGGCGAACGAAAATACCAGGGCAGCACAGGAGCCACATCGCCCCGAAGCGCGGCGCAGCCGCTGACGAACGTACCAGGGTGCACAGGCCATCCCTTCACCCTGCAAAGCCCAACTGACCAGCAGGCCATGATTATGCTGATTTGCGCCGCAGAATGCCGCAGTTAGCGCGAGCGCAAGCGAGTTTACCCCGCCCTGGTGCATTGCAGCATGGCGGGGCGCTGTACTGCGCGTGTGAGCGTTAGCGAGCTACGAGCGCAACTCCAGGTACTAATATAAAACCATCACAGGTCATTTTATTTTGACTCCCTTTTGCAGAGCACGTATTCAGGATGTTCTCCTGCAAGTAACAAAAGAAACTCAAACTCAACCAGTGACAGACTTTGACTGTTTTGAGTATTAACTTCCTCTTTTTTCTGCCAGGTTCTTAGCCCAACACCATAAATATGACTGCATTCCTTTTGTGTTAATCCTGCTTTTAAACGTAATTTTTTTACATTTTCAGGTGTATTATCGGGTTTCATTTAACATAAACTCCTTAATTAAATTCTTAACTGGCGTCTCATCGTCTTCCCTTAATCCGGCACACGTAAAATCAATATGTTGTAATTCATTCTCATTCAGTACAGCATCATACAATGTAATTTTCGTAGTTTTGTTCCCGATTTTAACATTTGTTCTGGCTTTTATCCTTTTTGTAAGCCTGTAATTGTCACCTTCTTTTTCAAGAAAATAAGTCACATCACCTTTATTTTTTCTCATAACTGTTTCAAATACCCTGTAATTTTAACAAGTTGATCTATACTCAAGCCCCGAATCTGTAAATCATAACTGTCGCCCTGTTCGGTGACTTTACCGTTCAATCCGTTTTCAGCTTTAAAGCCTGTCAATGCCCCATACCAGCTTTCAAGCTGGACAAGTTGCGATAACATACCTTTCAGGATCAGAATTTCGTCCTTTTTTTCCACCTGGTGTTTCTCATACTCAATCGCCTGTAACACCTCCTGCGAAGCATTTACCAGAATTTTTCGCTCGATATCGGCTGCAATATCAACGGGATTCCGTTTTCTGGATAACGTGCAAACATGATGCGGACTACGCCAGGAACGACTATCCACACTCCCCACCACAGAAAAGCGGTCTTTTTCCATCCGAATATGCACAGAGTAATTTTTAAACTGCGGTGACGTCAGTTTTATACGAGACGAACAATCATCAAGTTTGTTCACGCGCCAGCCGTTCCCCAGGATACGGCAGACAACTTCAAAGACAGGGTGATATTGTTCAAAAAAAGAGTTCATCTGTTTCCCTTTTTGCTACGTGGCTGCTGTTCCCGTCTTTTTGGGTTCGATGCCCCAAAAGACGGGCTGGCTATAATATCGGGGGCTTCTCGCCCCCGTTCTGGTTACGCTCTGGTTTCCACGCGTTGCCACCCTGTCGCCCTGCGCTGTCCGGTTGTACCGTATTTTGCGCGGATTTCTTCTATCGTGTGTTCTTCACGATTCCAGTAACTTTTATGTTCGTCTGGACGATAAAACCATTGTTTTTTCTTTGCCGCCCATTTACACCCGATTTCTTTTAAAGTTTCCTTATGTGTAATGGTTTCTCCACTAATCCAGACCCAGTTACCTATCACTTCAAATACCAGACCAGATAAACCAGAAAGAACGTTTAATACTTTTTCCAGGTCATCACCGTAATTATATCGTGCATGTTCATCAGTGCTCTGGAACTGATTTATTTTATCAATATTTGCCATCAATACATCAAAAGCTGCATTTACCGCTTTCATCAGTTCAGCCCCTAACGGGTTACGATCTGGATGATATTTTAAAGCGGCTTTTCTGTATGCTGCTTTGATATCTTTTTCAGTTAATTCGCCGGATAATCCAAAAACGTTTAATGCTTCCTGGATATTCATTTTTTTAATCTCCTGCCCTGCTGGGCTATTGTGAGAGGGGCCATTCCCCTTTCGATGAAACAATAATACGACCTTTAAGTCGTATTTGCAAGTTTTCTCCCGTTTTTTTACTCGATAAGTGATTGTTATCACGTTTTTTAATCCGCGTAAGCGGATGGAAGGGGCGAACGAAAATACCAGGGCAGCACAGGAGCCACATCGCCCCGAAGCGCGGCGCAGCCGCTGACGAACGTACCAGGGTGCACAGGCCATCCCTTCACCCTGCAAAGCCCAACTGACCAGCAGGCCATGATTATGCTGATTTGCGCCGCAGAATGCCGCAGTTAGCGCGAGCGCAAGCGAGTTTACCCCGCCCTGGTGCATTGCAGCATGGCGGGGCGCTGTACTGCGCGTGTGAGCGTTAGCGAACTACGGGCGCAATGCAGGAGAACTAACAGAACCTCCCTAAAACGCTCTGAATCGCATTTTAAGCGATTTTTTTCATTTCGCATGGTTTTCCTCATGGTTGTATCGAACGAAGCGGCAGAGCGCGATTCAGGGCTTCTTAGTGGAAGATCCAAAAAGGATCAAATAACGGATCATATGATCTGAATCTCTCTGGTTTTGAGAAAGGAGATACCGCTCGCCGCAGCCGAACGGCAGGAGCGTAGCGACTGAGTGAGCGAGGAAGCGGAATTTTTGCGATGTGACATTAGGATCAGTACGCACGAATATTATATTTATTTCAATAAGTTAAAGTTAACTAGGGACAAATTTATGGTCTTGAAAATTGAGATACATAAGGCATCAAATATTTTTTTGATGATTTTATGTTATTGAAAGTTATGAGTTTTAATGATTGATGATGTTTGTTTTAGCTTGCGGGTAATAATCATCGGGGGACAGATTTATGGTAAGGAACCATCATCGTTGCTGGTTTTGTTGAGTTATCCACAGTTCCTGAATATTCGCACGCATTAAAAGCCTTATCTTTTCTTGTTTTTCTTAAAAACTTAAAAACTTAGAGTAGCTCTAATTTATTGATTTTAAGCGTGTTTTTTGTCTAAACATGAGAGCTTCCTCGGTTAAACATGATAACTTCCTCGGTTAAACATGAGAGCTTCCTCGGTGATATCCACAAAATGTGTCATAAGAATACTAATTCGTTGTTCTTTCTGGTGAATCTATTTTGAATCTGTTGTTAATCTGCCTTGAATCCAGTGTGGATTTTGAGCATGGATTACCTTTGTGAGATAAATCACAGATATGAAACATGAGAAGATACTCGGTTAAACATGATATTGATTGTGTTGTAATATCATGTTTCTGGTGTTAAAGTCTGATTATCAAGAGTGTTGGAACAATGAGAATGACGACAAATAAGACTTCCCTTTCTCGCTTAACAAAAGTGAGACATCGAAATGAATTGAATTCAACGCTGTCAACATTGCCTATGGCTGCTAAAAAAGTCTTATTTTTAGCCATGTGCCAGATAAACTCTAAAAATGAATTCGATGATGATCACATATTTTATGTGACAGTTGCCGATTACATTAAATGGGTTCAGGTTAAGCCTGATGCGGCTTATCTTGCTTTGAGGGATGGCTCTAATATATTAGATACGACGCTTCTTAAGCTGAAACATGATGAAATATTAGAACTGAGTAGTGATTTGGGATTTAAGTTCACTAAAAGTAATGTACCTGATTCAATGAATTTGAGTCTGACTGTTTTTTCTACTTATTACAGGAATGAAGGTAGAGTGGGGATCAAGTTTACGAAAGAAGCGAAAAGATTTTTATGTAAACTTATTGGTGAAGAAAAACGTTATACAACGCAAGTTTTATTATCTGTTGTTCGACTGACAAGTGTTAATGCTGCATCACTATATCAACTCATTCGTAAAATATATAGTAATAATTCTCGCGCGAATAGTTTTGAAATGACAATAGATGAACTTAAAGATGAATTGAATCTTTATACAATAGGGGCGGGGGGGGTGAAGGATTATAAGTATCCAGATTATCCTGCTTTTAAAAGAGATGTTCTTAATAAATCAGTAAAAGAAATCATGAAACATACGGAAGTAAAGAACTTAAGTTTCGTAGTTTCAGAAAAAATTGGGAGAAAAGTTTATAAATTAAAGTTCTCTTATACAATTGGTTATGAGGGCGATACCAGGGAAGACTCAGAGTTTACTAATATGTTTGATAAAATGTACCCACCTGAAAATTGAGGTCATAACAATATGAAGGATAATATCGTAGATTTTCAAAGAATCAGGGACAGCATGAATGATCATTCAACCGATGTTGCAAATGATGCCGTTTATTCTGACAAAAAGAAAATATCCAGGTTCTTTTATCTGCTGACACCTGTCAGATACCTTCTGGCTGCTTCCCTTTATCTGGTTGTTGTTATTCCATTGGGGATTCTTGCGGGATTTCGTTTCTTGTTGCAGTTTTTAGGCGGTATCGCAGTGATGGGTTTAACTATCGCCTGGTACATGGGTGCAGATGTCAGTAGTTACGTTGTTCTTGCTGCATGGATCGCCTTAACTGTTTGTGGTTGCGCAGAGCAGATTTTTGAATGGTGGATCGAAAGCCGTTTTGCGTTCCGTCTTTTTGGTATCGGGAGAACGCCGGAAGAATGAGCGCCGATCTTACAGACAGTAAAGAACAATGCAGGATAGACAATCCGATGTCAAATGTTAACATTTGAATCAGATTGTCCAAAAACGATGTTTTTGCCTGTGCCTGCCGCAGGCTCTTTTAAAAGGAATATGAAATGATATTTAACCGTAATAAAAAACGAGATGAACAACATAATTCTGCTGTTGTTTTGCCATCAGCTGAAAATGTATTCTCTGATTTTATTAAGAACAATCCAGCTTTGACAACCAATGCTTTTACAGCCATTGGGGAGGTTGATTGTTTTACTAAAGTACCCTTACTCTCAAATAATGAATCAGAGTTTTTAGGCATTCTTTCACGTAATATTATACCTGATTATTCCGTTTTTCCCAAAATACGGCTCATTGAATTTGTTCGTCCTCATGGTAGCGAGGAAGCTGTAAAAGATTTAATCCGTGAAGTGCAGAATATAACCTGTGATTTTGTCCTGAAATCATATGATGAAACAGTCCTGGCTGTTATCCAGTTTGGTGAAACCGCAACCGTCAGACAGCAAAAGAAAAAACTGATTATCCAGCGCGTGTGTGCTATGACAGGAATTTCTTTTTTCGAATTTAAAAACACTGTCGATATGATGGGGAGCGAAGATTTTTGTCAGTTCCTGCGGGATGATGAAGAGTAATTAAAAATAAGCCCACATATTTGCGGGCTTAACAGGCTCTTTATTAGTACTTGCTGCATTTGTGATTACTGGCAACACAGTTTTCACTGGGCAGTTTTTGCGGTCGCTTTTAATTATGGTTAGTGGAACTCAGACAGGTAACTCGACCTCTTTACATATTAATAATTGATAGTTTTACCTGGCTTCCTTCAACATTTATTTTGTTGAGGAATTTATTTAAATACGCAATATCTGGAGTGGAACCGCATATTTTCATCAATTCTTGACCGATAGGCGTAAGTAAAGCCGTTCCTATTGGTAGTTTCCAGGTTGATGAATCATCGCTTTGAAACTCAACTGAAAAAACCGTTCCGTAATAACCGATACGACCGTTTTTACTTTTAAAGGTTAAACTATAACCAATGCCTTGTTGAATAACGCCTAAGGAGTCTAAAACCGAAAGTTTATCGAAAGTTATACCTTCAGTATCTCCATTCTCATCGGTAAATAAAATTGGAGTGAGTTTGTTTGCCTGCCAAACAAACTTTCCAAAATAAGTAATAAGGTTCGCTTCTTCTTTGCTTATAGTGGATAATAGTTTTAAGGTTCTACGACTAAACGAACCTTTTGACTTTGCTTCTTCGGATAAAATTCTTCCCCAAAGCATTTGCATTTGTTCGTCACTAATATCCTCACACTCCCTGAAGAAAGCCTCTATCCAATCTTCGTCAATATCAGAAACATTATCACTCTCAGATAGACTTTGTGCTGCTTGCATTGTTATATTTTCAATGTTTTCCTGTCGTTTCGTTTCACGTTTGAGAAAACGCTCAACTGCCCGTTTTTCTATTCCCTCAAGCTCTAACCTAGAAATTAGCTCTGTGCGTTTAGCTTCAGCTTCAGCCTTCGCTTTTTTCCTGATTCTTGTAGGTTCATAAAGCACACCAATAGCATCACTTATTTTTTCAATAAGTTTTGTTCCTGGTTCTGATAATCCTGATAAACTTAAATCGATAAGGCTCATCTAGTGCTCCTAAATACCCGTGCAACAACTGTACAAGGGTATTTTATTGCAAGAGTAACTAAAAATGAATCACAACTACATTTAAAAGTGATGAAGTTAGTACATTCAGATAAGTATCTAAAAGAAAATGATAAAGAGTTTATTGGGCCACTTGCTATGATTAATCATTTCTGTCAGCTCTGAACCACAAATTAATGAGTTCGTTTTCGTCCAGATCCTGATAAGCCAGTAATGCTGCTTTGATTATTTTTGTCTTGGGACGATGCAGTCTTTTTGATTCGTTATCAATGAATTCAAGCAATTCATTCGGTATGCGGAATGAAGCCAGTTTTGTTTTGTTCTCTGTGGGGCGTTTTCCTGCGTCCTGAACAAATTTTGTGGCGTTCACTTCCTGGTTTTGTTCTAGTTCTGGTAGTTCCAGCTTTGCCATGATGTACCTTCTAATCTGATTGTTTCACACTAATGTATATCATGATGATGTACATTAGTGTATGTCACTATGATTTACAGTTCCAGTTCTTTCAGCAAGAGTTCGATTTGTGCTTTTGCCTGGCTGGCACCGCTAACATTACTTTTTAACTCGTGAACCCCCATTCCCTGATTCATTGCTCTTACAAAGGCCCGGAGAAAAGAAACCGTGCTTTTCATTGGTTTAAGCCAGTAATCATGGCTGTTGAGAGAGTCTCTTAATTCTTGTTGTTCACTGAACGTATTTGGCTGGCATTTATACAGGAGCACATGTGCAGCCAGCCTGGGATTTATTTTTTGCGCATCCCTGACAATTTTTGTCACAGTCTGAAGACTGTCTGCTTCCACCTGGGCAAGCGGGTCGATCGGGACAATCACAATGTCTGCAACTTTTAGTGCAGTTCTGAACTCCGTGCTGTCATATCCGGCAGTATCTATAATGAGGATTTCTGCTACATCCGCCATTTTTGTTATTTTGGCACTGATGTCGCCATAGGCTTCATTTAATGCGACGGGCGGTAATCCGGCCTGTTCTCTGCGGTTATTCCATTTTTTGGTCGAGCCATTCAGGTCTGTTTCAACAAGCCCCGTTCTCTTTCCCTGTTGTGAGAGGCAAACAGTTAAGTTGGTTGCCAGATGTGATTTACCTGTACCGCCTTTATCACCACCGATTACGATAATCATAGTACCCCTTGTATGTCACAGTGATTTACTCATGTGTATTTCTATGTGATGTACGCATGCGTATGTCACATGGACATACTATAGTGTATGTCACAATGAATTACAATGATGTACATCATGAAGAAATACATTATTGTATGTCAGTGTGATGTACCCGTTGGTTGGTCACTTGAAAGCAAAAGTGACAGCGTTACTTTCGGTATCCTCCCTTGCTGCGAAACCTTGTGGCAATACAGCAATGAGTATGTTTAGTTACAACATTCAAAATTAAGCGATTAGATTCCGCCCGTACGGGCGGGGCGCGCCACTTTCTGTAGTGGGGAGGGGCAGGGAGGTTATGTTTGCTGGATGAGCGGAGGATGGAATGAACTATTAGAATGTTGTAACTAAAGGGTATCCCAATTAAAGGCCACTTACGCGGCCTTTGTCTGTCGGTTCTTCGGTCTGGTGACATACCACGATAAACATCCCACAGCAACACTCATAAGCATTCCGGATAAGCGATCATCGATGCCAGGAAACAGGCAACCGACAAACATCGCAACAGGGAAAGGAAGAAGTAAACAGCGCCCCAAAATGCTCATAAAATCCATAAATCCTCCTTTTTTGTTAAAGGGCAGGAAGCGGTTCACTTCCTGCCCTTAGTTACGTTTCCGTTGTCATCAATCGATGAATTGGCGGATCAGTTCCAGAACTGCAATCAGCGCGTTTGCAACGGCGACCACAGCTCTGAGAACGATGATTAACATATTAATCATCCGTTTCTCCAGTAAAAGGGGTCTGACGCTCAGTGGAACGAAAACTCACGTTAAGCAACGTTTTCTGCCTCTGACGCCTCTTTTAATGGTCTCAGATGTCCTTTGGTCACCAGTTCTGCCAGCGTGAAGGAATAATGGCCGAGCATATTGATATGTCCGTGGCAAAGCGGGGAGAGGCGTGCGATATCTTCATCATTCAGTGTTTCACCCTGCGCCCGGAGATGATCCAGGGCTGCCTGCATATAAATAGTGTTCCATAACACGACGGCGTTAGTGACCAGCCCCAGTGTGCCCAGTTGATCTTCCTGACCGTCGGTATATCGTTTTCTTATCTCACCTTTTTGACCGTGACAGATGGCTCTGGCAACGGCATGGCGACTTTCTCCCCGATTAAGCTGGGTCAGAATGCGCCGGCGGTAATCTTCATCATCAATATAATTAAGCAGATACAGCGTTTTGTTGATGCGCCCCACTTCAATGATTGCCTGAGTCAGTCCGGAAGGACGTTCACTTTTCAGCAATGAACGGACCAGCACTGAAACCTGTACTTTGCCCAGCTTCAGGGAGCCAGCGGTCCGGATCATTTCGTCCCACTGAAGGACTATTTTTCGGGGATCTGATTGCCCTCTGGCAATATCATTCAGCACGCCATAGTCGGCATCATGGTCCATTCGCCAGAAAACCGAAGCACCGGCATCAGCCAGGCGTGGAGAAAACTGGTATCCCAGCAGCCAGAAAAGGCCAAAGACAAGTTCGCTGGCACCTGCTGTATCGGTCATAATTTCGGTTGGATTCAGCCCGGTCTCCTGTTCCAGAAGACCTTCCAGCACAAAGATAGAGTCCCTCAGCGTCCCCGGTATAACGATGCCATGAAAGCCGGAATACTGATCGGACACAAAGTTGTACCAGGTGATCCCTCTGTTATTACCAAAGTATTTGCGGTTCGGTCCGGCATTGATTGTTCTGACTGGCGTAACAAAGCGCATTCCATCTGCAGATGCCACTTCTCCTCCACCCCATATCTGTGCCAGTGGCAGCGTTGCCTGAAAATCAACCAGTCTGGCATTAGCGCTGGTGATAGTTTCAGCCCGCAGATAGTTCGCTTTTGTCCAGTTCAGCCGGTGTCGGGTCAGTGCAGGAACATTTGATCTGATCAGTGGTTCCAGACCGATATTGCAGGCTTCAGCCATCAGCACGGCGCTGATGCTGACGGGCAGATCATCAACTCTGGCACTGGCTTCACTAGCATGGAAAAACTCATCAGCAAATCCGGTATGGGCGTTAATTTCGAGCAGCAACTCCGTTAAATCCACCGGAGGGAGTAGATCACTGATCATTTTGCTCAGTCGTTTCAGACTGTCCGGCTCATCAAGACTGGCGAGGGGAGAAATTGTCAACCGGGGCTTCGGGCCAGAAACATCGAGTTCGACAGCCTCATTTTCGCAAAGACGTGCAGCAACCTGTCTGTAACGACTATCAAGCTGATGACCCAGAGATTTTATTGCTTCCTGCGGGTCTGTCGGGTGCCCCAAAGAACGATAAACCTTAATCCGGTTTGCCTGCCAGTCAGCACCCTGTAGTAATCTTGCACGAGGATCTCCCCACCGGTTACTGCCGGTAACGTAGACATCCCTCCGCCTCAGACTATCCTGCAGTTTACTGAGAAAGCAGAGCGTGTATCCCCTGCGGGTGATATGTTTTTCCTTGTTAATCACCAGCCGTTTCCATGACCGACTGATAATTTCCGTTGGTGCGTCGTCAAAAAACTGCCGCCGTGAGCTGAACTCCCGGCTGAGGTAGTCACAGGCATTCAGAGTGGTAACCCCGGCAGGTGCGGATGAAAATTTAACGGTATTCAGCAGATGGGGCAGGAAACGACGAACGCGCCCGTACTGCTCCACCATTTCTTCATGAAAATTATCGTCTGAGGGCCGGGCAATTTCACGGACAAGCGTGATGATTTCAGCCAGCTTTTGCCTTGGGATGTAGCTGAACACCTCAGCACGAATCGATTCGTCCGGTGTTTCTTCTTTCAGCAGGTACGAACATGCGCTGGCGAGCGCCAATGCAGATTTATCCAGATCCTTCAGCGAGCGGAGCCGTTTTTTCTGCCCAATCTTTCTGGCGTCACGGATGATAACGGCCAGCATGGCGTCCAGAACGTCCAATGCATCATCCAGCGCCAGCGTTTCCCATGCAAGGACAAAGGCAACCAGAACCGCCATCCTTTTCTGCGGTGACATCCTGGCAATATTGAACACCGAAGTCATACCAGCATAACGTGCGAGATTTTTCAGGCGCACAGCCGGGAGTGTACTCAGGTTTTCAGCATGCAGGCCAAAATCGTTCAGAGTTTTCCAGCGTTCAATTGCTTCATTAAACGCCGGACCACTGATGGTCACAGGGCCCTTTTTCAGTGATTCCAGTAAAGACAGGCGGCTGCAATCAGTTGGCCCCAGCAGCATCTCCAGCTGTGAACGCTGTTCGGCTGACGGTATCAGTGCCAGTTTGTTCCACAGGCGCAACGTCGCCTTTTCCCTTACCTCTGAAATCAACCGGGTCAGCGTAGTGGCTCCGGGGAGAATAATACGATGTTGCATAAGCCACCCTGTCGCCAGATCGAAAAGCAGGCCAGGACGTTCGTTGCTTATCCAGCTCCGGGTATATAAAAGACGGGTAAGGCGAAATGTCCAGGGCCAGGCAAATTCACGATACTGATAGTGCTGACGTATCAGCGCTGCATGCTCACGGCGGGTATTTTCCCTCTGACCGTATTCTGCAAGAACGGTGATATCACGAATCCCGAGCTGTCTGGCGGTAAAATGCCGGACGCCGGAAGGAATATGATTCATATCGGTGAGGAAGGTGCCCAGAAAACGGACACATCCAATTTGCAGGGCAATGCCCAGACGGTTGTGATCACCTCTGCTTTTTCCGATAAATTCCTTGTCTGCTTCATCAAGGTGAAAATATCGTGCCAGCTGAAGCTCATCCGGTTCACCGGTGAATCTGCCATAGCTTTCAGTCTGCTCAGTGGTCAGAAAGTCAACGGGCATATCGGCCTCCCTGCCTGACGGGCATTTAGTAACATTTTTCCAACCGTACGAAATGTTATAAATTATCGGACATCGTAAAACTGTTACATTAATATGTCTATTAAATCGTAAATTTGTAATAATAGACATGAGTTGTCCGATATTCGATTTAAGGTACATTTTTATGCGACTTTTTGGTTACGCTCGGGTCTCAACCAGTCAGCAGTCTCTTGATCTTCAGGTCAGAGCACTCAAAGACGCAGGTGTGAAAGCAAACCGTATATTTACCGATAAGGCATCCGGCAGTTCAACAGACCGGGAAGGGCTGGATTTGCTGAGGATGAAGGTGGAGGAAGGTGATGTCATTCTGGTTAAGAAGCTCGACCGTCTTGGCCGCGACACTGCCGATATGATCCAACTGATAAAGGAATTTGACGCTCAGGGCGTGGCAGTCCGGTTCATTGATGACGGGATCAGTACCGACGGTGATATGGGGCAAATGGTGGTCACCATCCTGTCGGCTGTGGCACAGGCTGAACGCCGGAGGATCCTAGAACGCACGAATGAGGGCCGACAGGAAGCAAAGCTGAAAGGAATCAAATTTGGCCGCAGGCGTACCGTGGACAGGAACGTCGTGCTGACGCTTCATCAGAAGGGCACTGGTGCAACGGAAATTGCTCATCAGCTCAGTATTGCCCGCTCCACGGTTTATAAAATTCTTGAAGACGAAAGGGCCTCGTGATACGCCTATTTTTATAGGTTAATGTCATGATAATAATGGTTTCTTAGACGTCAGGTGGCACTTTTCGGGGAAATGTGCGCGGAACCCCTATTTGTTTATTTTTCTAAATACATTCAAATATGTATCCGCTCATGAGACAATAACCCTGGTAAATGCTTCAATAATATTGAAAAAGGAAGAGTATGAGTATTCAACATTTTCGTGTCGCCCTTATTCCCTTTTTTGCGGCATTTTGCCTTCCTGTTTTTGCTCACCCAGAAACGCTGGTGAAAGTAAAAGATGCTGAAGATCAGTTGGGTGCACGAGTGGGTTACATCGAACTGGATCTCAACAGCGGTAAGATCCTTGAGAGTTTTCGCCCCGAAGAACGTTTTCCAATGATGAGCACTTTTAAAGTTCTGCTATGTGGTGCGGTATTATCCCGTGTTGACGCCGGGCAAGAGCAACTCGGTCGCCGCATACACTATTCTCAGAATGACTTGGTTGAGTACTCACCAGTCACAGAAAAGCATCTTACGGATGGCATGACAGTAAGAGAATTATGCAGTGCTGCCATAACCATGAGTGATAACACTGCTGCCAACTTACTTCTGACAACGATCGGAGGACCGAAGGAGCTAACCGCTTTTTTGCACAACATGGGGGATCATGTAACTCGCCTTGATCGTTGGGAACCGGAGCTGAATGAAGCCATACCAAACGACGAGCGTGACACCACGATGCCTGCAGCAATGGCAACAACGTTGCGCAAACTATTAACTGGCGAACTACTTACTCTAGCTTCCCGGCAACAATTAATAGACTGGATGGAGGCGGATAAAGTTGCAGGACCACTTCTGCGCTCGGCCCTTCCGGCTGGCTGGTTTATTGCTGATAAATCTGGAGCCGGTGAGCGTGGGTCTCGCGGTATCATTGCAGCACTGGGGCCAGATGGTAAGCCCTCCCGTATCGTAGTTATCTACACGACGGGGAGTCAGGCAACTATGGATGAACGAAATAGACAGATCGCTGAGATAGGTGCCTCACTGATTAAGCATTGGTAACTGTCAGACCAAGTTTACTCATATATACTTTAGATTGATTTAAAACTTCATTTTTAATTTAAAAGGATCTAGGTGAAGATCCTTTTTGATAATCTCATGACCAAAATCCCTTAACGTGAGTTTTCGTTCCACTGAGCGTCAGACCCCGTACTCAGCCCTCAGTGAACAGAATAAGTCAGCGTAATGTACTTTAGTGCTGACCACGTGCTCTGTATGATACAGAATCTATCTACTATAAACGAAAATACAGCACGATCAATGCTCACACTCTATATGGGACGTTCGTACCTGGACATGATTATCTGTGTTCAATGTCCCCGCATGACCGTCTTAACATCCAGAATATTACGTTTCCAAAAAAACCAGAAATGATAAAAAATGAGCTTAACGTACAATAATTTTCGATATCCAAACTGACCCCATGATGGTGCGCCGCAGAGAGCCTGCTCGCTGATACCATGCACAGCGGCGGCCTGCGCCCCGATGGCGACCGTGGGCTTCAGCCTGGTTTCAAATACCACCTGACCGGCCGCATCGGTCAGGCCGATTTCCAGGGCTTCCGCGGTATTATCCAGTCCTGTCGTTTCAGTATCCAGAAAGAGCGGTGCCAGACTCAGCCAGTCATATGCCTGCCGTGCCATCCGGCCACTGGTGCTGTTAAGTCTGGATAAAACGGAAAGTCGCTGGCCAGCCAGCTGTTGTTTACTCGTCAGAGGGCGTTTCTCACGCATCGGAACACAGTCTGCAATTCGGTATACAGCGAACCTGCCACCATAAGTGTTTTTATACCACTTAACCGGCTCAGCACCGGGGGCTGGTTTCATTCTGAATTCATCGCGCAAACGTCCTTTCGAGAAACACCTGTCTTCGGCAATCGCCTGCGCACGTCTGGTGGCCAGCTCATCATTATTCATGGTTATTGCATCTCCTTTCCTTATATCCGGACAGCCCCTCTATGGCCACTTCTGTGCAGTATGCAACACGCGCAGGATATACACTTTTCCCCACTGGCTGTCGACCTCATAAACCAGAACAAAATGCGGGTGAATAACCAGTTCCCGGGTACCTTCCACACGACCGTTGCGGCCTTTATACGGCTGCCCGGCCAGGCTGCTGGCTGAATAACCAATCCGTTCGTCCAGTTCAATGGCAGCCATCAGGTTCTGCTCCGCAATGTACTCACGAATGCGCTTCCTGTCCTGGCTGGCCAGCATGGTCCAGAATATCTCCATCATTTACCGGCAACCTTCCTGCTCATTTCATCCCGCCATGCTGCAGCAGAGGATTCGACCATGTCATGGGGAAGCACATCGCCGTGCTCGAGTTGCTGACGTCCTGCCGCAACCTGGTCACGGAACCAGGTATTATGCTGCCGTTCAACGGTCTGGCGCATAAAATCCCGGATTAACTGGGAGCCATTACGGTCCATGCTTTTTGCAGCGGCCATAAAAGCATCCTTCAGTTCAGCGTCGATTCTTAAACTCATATTAACCTGTGCCATTTATCACCTCGTCATTACCACGTATATACACAGTATATAACGATTCAGATATCGTCACCAGGATATGCCGCGCCAGCGGCATGGAAGGCGGCACGCTGTGGTTACATGTGATACCGGAGTAAAACCGCCGAAGCCCGGCGTCAGCCGGTACTGATTGATAGATTTCACCTTACCCATCCCCAGCCCTGCTAAGCCATATCCGTTTTCAGCCATGACAGAGCTTCTGTGCGCGGTCGGAGTGGTCCCGACGAGGGTTTACCCGAAGTCGGGGCGTATCTCCGCGTTAGCGGGCCGTGAGGGCCGCTTACGAGCGTGTACTGAGGACTTCCAGCCAGAATACTGACAGCAATGATGGAGTATAGTTACAACATTCATAATTAAAAGCGACTCTGTTCCGGCCCTTTGGGCCGGGGCGGGGCCGCTTTTCAGTTATGAGAGAGGGGCTTTGTGGTTTCGGTTCTGCGCTGGACCGGGGTTTTGTTGGTGGTTGTATTTGAGTGTTGTAACTAAAATGGCTCCGGTTGGGGCCCGCCGCTTGCGGTGGGAGGTGCATATCTGTCTGTCCACAGGACAGGCAATGAATAGGTTTTCTTTTTAAATGAATGTAATTAAGTAGTTTAAAGGAGATATAAACAGGTGTTTAAAAGATACATTGCACCCTGTAAGACTGGCGGCTGGCGCTTTATGACATGAACGGTTGTAACCTTATGGGGAAGTCCCTTGCAGTTAAATGTGGATAAGCAAAATTCCTCGTCTGTGAGGCGTGTTTTGTATCGAAAACAGGGGGGGGCCGGATGCACCAGAAGCTGGATGATGAGGTTGTTTTTTGTATGTGGTGCTGATTTTTTGTGCGCTGGCGGGCTTCAGACGTGCGGATGCCTCCGGCGCAGGCCGGATTATTCAGAGGAGGTCAGGTTCAGGGGGAAGCTGTGGCCAGCCGGCTGTAATTGCGGTTACGTGACAGAATCATGCGCTCCTTCACACGACGCTCCACTTCGCGTTTTACCGTCTCACCATTAGCAGTAAAGCGCCCTTCCGAGATTTCACGCGTCAGCTGTCGTTTCACCAGGGTGACGATATCCTGACGTTCCCTGCCCGCATCACGACGCGCACGGGCACGCTTTATTCCCCGGGACTTAAGCTCTGTCTGGTAACTGCGGAAACGCTCACGCACAAAACGCCAGGCTTTCGCTATCAGTTCATCCATACCCAGTGCATCCAGTCCCTGCTTCTGGCGCTGT
>SKEN01000167.1_pt1 | contig 60916 bp, 75 predicted proteins | sample 4826711 | NCBI WGS metagenome assembly SKEN01 (sample SAMN11008808, study PRJNA524170) | human gut metagenome | biome: Human fecal sample; material: Feces; isolation source: fecal sample from pouch patient p39 | host: Homo sapiens | place: Israel: Tel-Aviv | collected 2015-02-10 | reverse complement strand
GCCCTGTTTGCGGGAGTAACTATTGCGAATTCAAATAGCAAACTAAGCTTGTAGAAGCTTATGGCGCTTGCAATTTTGGACACGGGTTCGATTCCCGTCATCTCCACCAATGAATCCACCAACTAAATTTTAGTTGTTGAAATATGTAAGATCATACTGATTGATTCAGTATGGTTTTTTTTGTTTTTAAATGATATAATTGGAAATATCAACAGAAAGTAAAAAAATTAGGGGGAAATTTATGAAAAGAAACAATTCTCTAGATTGTTTAAGAGTTTTAGCTTGTTTTCTAGTTATCTTACTTCATGTTTCAGCGGGATATGTAATAGATAACATAGAAAACTATAATTTTCAATTTACTGTGGGAAATTTTTTTGATTCTATATCAAGAATCTGTGTTCCTTTATTTGTTATGTTAAGTGGGGCATTTCTTTTAGAAAATCCTAAAAACAAAGATTTTGTTAGTTTTTATAAAAAAAGTCTATTTAAAATAGGAATTCCTACATTTGTTTGGAGTTTTTTGTATGTACTTTATAGTTATTTACTAAGTTTTGGAGCATCAATAATAAAAAATAAACCTATTGATTATTTATTACCTATAAAGAATTGGATACTAGGAAAACCTTATTATCATCTGTGGTATCTATATATGATAATTGGACTATATATTTTGACTCCATTAATAATTAGACTAAAAGAAGAAATTAAAGAAAAAACTTTTTTTAAAATTTCAATAATTCTTTTAATTTTAAGTATAGGAATATCTGCATATAACTCTTTAATCTGGTTAATTCAATTCATAATATATTTAGGATATTTCATGATTGGTTCGTCTCTTAAAAATTATTTTATGAAAAACAACTTCAATCTAAAAATTTCTATATTAATATCTATTTTATCAGGAATATCAATATTTTTTATTACTGAATATTTTGTTAAATACAATTTATTCAATAAAACCTTATATTTTTATGGCAATTTAACTCCGTTTGTAATGCTTGGATCAATCTTTACATTTATCACATTTTTAAATTTAAAGATTGAGAGTAATCTATATAGTCGTTTGGCTCATCACTCATTTAATATCTATTTGATACATGCTGGACTCTTATCTGCATTAGATATTATTTTAAACATATTAAATTTAAAATTTAATGGAATTTGGTATATTCCATTGACGTCTTTGATTATTTTCATTGCTTCATATATAGGGTCAGAAATAATTGGCTTAATTCTAAATAAAATTTTATTAAAAAATTCTAAATTAAAACTAGCGCATGAAGCATAAATTCTTTAATCAGGTATAAGGAAATTAACCCTTATACCTATTTTTTATTTTTTCAACATTTTTTCCCAATTACTAGGTGTTTCATCACATATCATGCCAAAACTAATCCCAAAGTAAGTTTCAATAAACATCTCCTCATCTGAACCAACAAATTCATCTTGAATCATTTTTCCAATTTTAAAAACATCTTCTCTTTCTAAATATTTCTTCAAAACTAATATACCATCATGGATTTTGCTTTCTTCATCAAATATCATTAATAAATAACCAATATAGTTTTCTCCTTGCTTTATATGAACTATATTATTTCTCTCATCTATTACTGTAAAATCTAATGTAATCTCTTTATTCATCTGCTTTATCCTCCTTAAATTCTTTCGTTGAACCAATTAAAACCTCTACAATATAACTCATAGTTAGCCTATTTTCCTTAGAGTATTTTTTTAGATATTTAGCAATTACTTCATCTAAATGTAATGCTACTTTTATCAATTTACCTTTTCTAGGAATATCAGGATGATTAGTTATCAACATGATTAAAACCTCCATTTTTATTTTATTTATAATATATTGTTATCGTCGGTATAATGTCGATATAACGTCGGTATATCGTCGGTATAATACATTTATATTTTACTTCTAATGTAGTTGACTGAAATGTATCTGAAATCTAAAAAAATATAAACATATATTATTTCTATGAAGGTTCTGACCAAATAAGGTTAGAACCTTTTTCTATTTTAAAGAAAAGGAGAGATATTTATGTTTAAACTAACTTATAACGACTTAAAAACTAAACGAAAAGAGGAGCTTATCGCTTACATACTAGAAGATAACAGAGATTCAGTTACTGGAATTGAGGACATAGTCGAAACAATTAGAGGAGTTGATTTAAATTACAATCAAGAAAACTTTATTCTTATGTGCTTAGATTCTGCTAACAATATCTTAAAAGTTAAAAACCTATTTAAAGGAGGTGTAGCATCTGCCACTGTGGACATGAAAGTAATGTTTATTGAAATTTTAAAGACTAAATGTTGCACTAAGATAATTGTTGCTCATAACCATCCATCAGCAAATTTAACTCCTTCTTACAAAGACAGAGAATTGACACAAGCCATTAATGATGCCTGTGAGTTATTTTCAATAAATCTTATCGATCATTTCATCTTTTCAAGAAAAGAATACTTCTCTTTTAAAAAAGAAGGACTTCTTTAAATTATATTTTTAAAATTTATGGCTCACTTTAGGTACCAATATAACTATTTCAACTGAACAACTTCAATATTTAATAAATAAAAAATAATAAAACTATCTCTAAAATTGCGGTCTTTTTAGACCTTCTATACATGAGGTATAATAAATACTGTTACCATTAATATTTAGAAAGGGGATGAAAAACTGAGGAAAAGAGTTAAAATTTCACTTCCTAAACTTATAAAAGAAATCTTAGATGAAGATATTAAATATTTCGAAATCAAACTTGAAAAATTATGTAACATAGTTTTACAGGAAATGGGATATGAAAATACTCTTCGAATTCATGACAAATTAAAAAATGAACGAAAAATTCCAATTACTTTTAACTTAACAGAGAGAAACACAAAGTATCTAACAAATATGATTCTTAATAGTTCTGAGAAAGTAGAAGCCGAGTTTTTTCGTAGTTTACTATCAACTTATGCAAATCTACACCCTTCTCTAAGAGAAAGAGTAATCAAAAAAAATCTTTATCTTGAATTAGAAATAGCAATAAAAGAAAATCTATTAATTAAAATATCTCATGATAATAAAATCATAGATGTTAGTACTCTTAGCTTTAAAAGAGATTCAGATACTGGATATAATTGTGTAGAAGTAATTTGTAATAAAGAAAGATATATTTTTAAGATTAAGGATATTGAAATATTAAAAGCAAATATATAACGGAGGGAATTAATGAAAAAACTGGGGATATTACTTTTTCTAAGTATGTTATTTATATCATGCAAAGACAAAGAGGTTCATTCATCAAAATTACAACAAAGAAATGGGCTTGTTTATGAAATCAATCAAAAAAAAGAATTTACTGGAACAGCAATTACAACTTCTAGATATGGAAATACCACAAAAACTCCATATAAGAAAGGAAAAAAAGATGGTTTAATGGAAGATTATTGGAAAAATGGTCAACTTAAGTCTTCTACACCTTATAAAAATGGAAAAATTGAAGGAACTTGTCTTGAGTATTTTGACAATGGGCAATTAGTAAGACAAAAAGTATATAAAGATGATGTTCTAATTGATCATATATCTATGAACTTTCAAACAGGAAAAATTGAAAAAAGAGAAATATTTGAAGAGTTTAAGTTCATTCAATTTGAAGAAGAAATGAGATTTAAAAAAATAACTTTAAAATACAATAATAAAGAAGAAGTTATACAGCTTTCGGTTGGAGACGGGAATATTCCATATCCAAAATTTCCTGAATATATAAAAGGTCTTAGTCCTGAAGAATCAAATGTGTATACGGTCGCAGTTATCGGAACAATACAAAATCATTTAAATGCAAAGGGAAATTATTTAGGTTATGAATATAATAATGGTCAATGGATAGCTTATCTGAACTATCTAAATCAACATCCCGTGAAAGAATATCAGAATGGTCAAGATATTATTAAAATGTATCGCTATTATAAAGAAAGTATGCCTGTAGAGAATAGTATCATAAATATAAAAAGTAGAGAAAAAATAATAGACTCTTTAAAAAAGATTACAACAGAAAACTTTTGGGATAATTGGGAAAGCTAAAATAATAATAAAATAGGAGGACAAAATGGAAGAATCAAAAGTTAAACTTTATCAAAATCAAAAAGCAATGGAAGCCTTTATAGGTACTCCAGAGAAAGTATCATGGTATCTATCTGCATTTAAGAAATATGATTTAAATGGAATAGAAAAACCTTGTTGGTATTGGTCATGGGCAGCATTCTTTTTAGGACCATGGTATTTATTATACCGAAAATGTTATTTAGAAGGAATTGCTTTACTTATAATTTCTGCTTTTTTAAGTTCTTTAGAGGGAAGTTTATATTTAATTATAAATATAGTTTTAGGTGGCTTTCTACCATTTGTATACTACAAAAGGTTTAAGAAAACAGCACTTGATGTAGAAAATGTTGAGTCTAATTTTGATAAACAAATTCAAATGCTAAGTGAACTTGGTGGAGTTAATAAACCACTTTTATATATTGGAATCGGTATTAGCGTGGCACTTGCATTATTCCTTGTTATGTTAGGCAGTTAATTTAAATTATTATATAGAGAGAGTATGGTCAGCGAACTATATTCTCTCTTTTTATTTTAAGGAGGCTATTAAATGGAAGAGAATACAAAAAAATACTTTGAAAAATTTAAAAACAGTAACCATCAAATTAATTTTAACGATTTAAAAAATGCAGAAGAAACAGCTACTAACTTAGGAAAACATTCCAATGATTTCTTACTAATATTAAGAATGATAAGAGATGTTTTTTATGGAAACTTTAAACTAAATCCTGTCGATTTAGCAACTATTGTAGCTCTAATTGTATATGTAATTTCCCCTGTGGATGCAATACCTGATTTTATTCCAATAGTAGGTTTCATAGATGATATTTCATTAATTGGATACATCTTGGTTAAATATAAAAATATCTTAGAAGATTATCAAAGCAACTTAGATAATAAATACTTAGGAAAGTATTGAAATGTTTATCGAAATTTGTATGTTCCTACTTAGAAGTTTAAATACTTTTAAGTACATCTATAAAGCTTTTCTTAATTCTATCATTAAATGTAAAATCTACACTTTTAACCTTATCTTATCGGATAAGGTTTTTTATTTACCTAATTCAAAAGGAGATGAAGAAAAATTGGAAGAATGGATACAAGTCTTAATAACAGAAACAAAAGAACTTATGAATAATTATTATTGTGTAGATTCCGCAATGGAAAAAACATGGGATAGATACTATTGCTCAATCGTTACATCTGACATTAATGTTGATAAACTACGAACAGCTTTTTGGGAAGAAGGTTTTAATATTTTAGAAGAATACAACGAAGAAATACTTAATAGATATGAGGAGGCGGAATAGAATGAGTACTAAAATTAACGATAGTATATTTACAGACATTGCTAAAAAGATCGGTTACGACTTGGAGGTTGGAAGTATTGAATCTTATACCTTAGCACTTGAAGAAACAGATTTAGAATCTTTTTTAAAGAAAGAACATTTACCTGAATGTATCGTTGTTTATTCGGCAATGATTAAAAATTCAAATCTATGTTTTTCATTATGTTTAGATTGGAATAAACCTGAAATAGATGGAATCTTAATTGCTGAAACTATTGATATGGATAACGGTAAAATTACCTACATAAATAAATCTAATTTAAAATTGGAGGAAATCAATGTTTAATAATGATAGATATGTAACTTGTGAAATGAATCGTAGAGTTCCTTACTTAATTCAACTTACACTTTGGAATATTATTGATAGCATGAGTGTAAAGAAAGATTATCTTCAAGTATTTGAAATAAAATCAATTGATAAAGGTGTTAACATCATCCATCGACAAGAAGTTCCGTTTTATACAAAAGAATATTTCTTAAAGATTGATTGGATAGGTGAAGAAAAGATATTTGTAATTGATGATAGAACTCATTCTACAATGCTTTTGGCTGAAGATTACTAAATGCAAACTAAAACAACTCTTGGAAGTTGGAGGTTACTTCCGACTTCCGAGTTAAATTAAAAAATGGAGGATAAAAATGGCAATAATAGAAAAATCAACAATAAAAACAGAAGCATACTTTTCAGAGGATAAAAAGCATAGATATTTACTAAGAAAGGAGTGGGATAAAAATAAAAAGAAAGCAGTTGTTGTAATGATTAATCCAAGTACTGCACAAGAAATAGTGACAGACCATACCACGATGTTTGTAATAAATAATCTGAGTAAGTTAGATTATGGAAGTGTAGACATTGTTAATATGTTTTCAAAGGTAGGAACTAAACTTAGACTTGGTGTAGAGATGAAAGAGCTTGTAGGAGATGAAACTGATGAGTTTATAAGTAAGAGCGTTGAAAAAGCAGATTTGGTAGTAATTGCATGGGGTAAAGGAGCTGATAATAGTAAGAGAATAACGGAAAGACAAGAGCAACTTAAACAACTTTTAGAACCATTTAAAGAAAAACTCTATCAAATTGGAGAAATTGGATTTCATCCACTATGTCCTCAAGTTAGAAATCAATGGAATTTAATTAAATTTAAATAGAAGAAGTCAAATGACTTCTTTTTTTGTAAATAAGGTACTTAATTTAGAATTAGATTAGGAAGTGAAAAGTAGCTTGAAAGTTAGAGTTGACTACTTTATTTTAACGAATAAGAAAAAATTTGGTATAATGTAAAAAATAGATAAGGAGTAGAAACTATGAAAGAAAATGAACAAAAAATTTCAAAAAAACAGAAAGAGGAAGTTTTCTTTAAAATTTATGGAAAAGAAGAGTTTGAAATACATTATGAGATAAATGAGGAAAAAGCAGAATCTAATAAAGAAAATACCATAAAAAAAATAGATAATCTAAGAAAAAAGTTGATTAAAGAAATGGGTGTAGTGATAAATAATTCTAATCAAGAAATATTTGCTTTAATCTGTAAAGCATATTTTAATGAAGAAATATTAGTAAAAAATGAAAGAACAGAAAAAAAAATATCACTAAAAACAGTTTTAGATGAAGTTACAAAAAAAAAGGTAAAGCAAGATAATATAGATGAGTTCTATATAGAAACTTTATGGGAAAATTATGTCTATATAAAAGAGCATTTAGGGTTAGAAAATAACTATGAGGAGCTAGTGAAAAAGATATGTTCAATATGGTATAATTTTGAATATATAAGAGATTCTGTAGACAACTATTCTAAATATTTTTTCAAAATTTTTTCAGACAAAGATAATCTAATAAGTATTCAAGAAGAATTAAATCTTTTAAGAAAACGATTCCAAGAAGAAATGAATCATTTTAAGGCTAACTTTAAAGAAATAAAGAAAGATGATTTATTGGAGATAATGGCAACTTTTGTATTAGTAGAACACTATAAAAGGTGCATACAAAAAATTATAAAAGAACTAGAGCATATTCATAATTATACAACAGAAGAAAAAGCGAGGTATAAAATACCAGATAACTCTAAATTTACTTTGACAGATATAGCTGAAATATACTGTAACTTTTTACAAGATAGACATAAGGTAGATAACAAATATGATATGCTAAGAAAAATAGCATCTGATTTAGCCATTTCAGAATTACATAAAACAACAAAATCATATTTGATTCCACAATCAAGAGTTATAAATTATTTAGCAGAACTTGAAATAAGAGAAATGAACGATAGAAAAACTCCAGCAAAAGCAATAAATAAAAAAGATGTAGATAATTTAAAAAACGGAAAAGAAGTAGATTTTAACTTATTTAATTTTCAAAGGTTAGCAAATTCTATTTATGCAAGAGAAACAAATAGAGCAGAAATAAATAATATGATAAGAAAATTCCAAATAGAAGTATTCACAGATTTTATAAATTCACTAAATACAAAACAATTTTTTTAAGACTTGCTTAATTGCAAGTCTTTTTTATTTTTAGATTTGTGAATGAACTCTGAATTTTGGATTCTTAGCTCTTTTAAAATAAATATGGTTTAATTACAATATCCAACACAAAGAGTAGTTTAAGTTTAAGTTGGAAATAAATATAAAGGAGTAATAAATAAAACAGGTAAGCAAAATAGATTCTATGAAAAGAAAAAAGAAGCAGGAAGAAATATTGATTAGAATTATGAAACCTTGAAAAACGGAAAATCTGGATAAAAATAAAAAATAGTTAAAACAAGGATAGTTAGAAATTTTTAAAGTTATTTAAATTCTAGTTAACGAATATCATTTCTCATCTTATAAAAATACAAAATTAAATAAGTCGAGTAATAATTTTTTTAACTACAATTCATATAACTATCATAAAATTTTACCGATTTTCAGAAATTCAAAAATATAAATAAGGAGAGATAAATATGAAAAATCAATTTGAAAGTGCGAAAAATTTAACAGAGGAAATACTAAAACAGAATACATACGAAACAATAGAAGAAAAATTTGAAACTATGGTCTATGCAGCAGTAAAATTAGCAAAAGATGGAATAAGAAATAAAATAGTTGCAGAACAAACTCTTGGTCGAATTTTGGTAGAAATAAAGTCACCTACAAATGTTAGTAAGAACATTTCAGAGTATATTGAGATATTTAAAAGAGAGAGGAATCAAGCTATAGCTTCTGATGTTAGAGAAAAAGAAAAAGCATCGTACTTTAAAGGCGGATTTTATAAATATATAGATAATGAGGGATATCACATTCCAATAGAGACGAGAGAAATAGAGAAAAGTATAAAAAATGAGACAAAAGAGGCTGTGAGAGTAAAGGAGATATCTGAGATAAAAGGTCAAATAATGATAGACACAGGAGTAAGTGATAATCGGATAAATAACCATAGAACTCAAAATCTTATTCATAGTAAAAGTTGTATGCTTAGAATTGACGGTGATAACATAGTTCAACTTCCTCACAGCAGAGAGTATTATTCAACTTCTTGTTTAGCTGTTCCATATAATCCACAAGCTAAGTGTTCCAAGTGGTTATCTTTCCTAGATGAGACTTTCGAACACTATGGAGAGGAAAAGGAGAAAGCAATCCAAGTTTTAAGAGAGATGATGGGATATATGTGCGTACCTGGCAATAAATATCAGAAGATGTTTGCTCTTATAGGGGTACCAAGGTCAGGTAAGAGTGTTATAGGAGATATCATAACGGCTATTTTATCACCAAGGAATGTTTCGTCATATCCGCTTGAACTTATAGACAAGGAAACCCATTTAGCTGACTTATCAGATAAATTACTAAATCTATCTGGAGAATTACCTGCAAACACAAAGATAGCAACTAGCATGATAAAAAGTATTATAGGAGAAGATAAAATATCTGGAAGATTTTTATACTCTAATTCATTTACTTTTGTAAGTCCTGCAAAGCTCATGGTGATAGGAAACCACTTACCACATTTCAATGATAGTTCTACAGCGATGAAGGAAAGACTAGTTGTTTTGGGATTTGAAAGAGAAGTTTCACAAGATAAGAGGAACCCTTATCTAAAAGAAGAGTTGAAAGAGGAGTTGGAAGGGATATTCAATTGGGCAATAGAAGGGTTGGTAAGCTTGAAAAAAAGAGGGAGATTCTTAGAGTTAAGAAAAGAGATAGAGATGAAGGAGTTAATCCAAAAAATTGCTGATACAGTAGAAGATTGGCAATCAGAGTTACAGCTAGAATCGTTAGAGTATGATTCGAGAGATGAAAAAGGTATACAGATAACATTAAAGAAGTTGTACGATAACTACAAGCTATTCTGTAAAGAGAATAACTTAATGGCTGAAAAAAGACAAAATTTTAAGCTAAAGCTAAATGGAATCAAAGGAATAAAAGTATACAGAGATCCAGGTAAAAATCAGGACTATGCTGAAATTGAAAAAATAGCGTAAGGTCGGAGAGTTTAAAATAATATCATCATTATGTGGAAGGAACTAGAATGGTTCCTTCTACATATAAAATGAAGATAGAGAGGATGAGGTATATTGTCAGAAAAGAGAGTTTTAAGGAGACTGAGATTGAGAAACCTTATGTTTATGAGAAAATTTTAGGAGGAATAGGTATGATAACTACAAGAATAAGTAGAGAAAAGTTATACAGGAGAGAGTATGAAAGGGATACAGTAATAAATATAATGAATGGTGGTTTTGGCGGAGAAGCCCTAAGCGGTTTAGCAAAAGTAATATCTATAATGATAAAAGAAGAGATAGGAGGCTAACTATGCATAGTAATATAATAAGGGTAGCTGCCTACCTCAGATTTTCCTCAAATGAACAAAGAATGGAATCACTGGATGCTCAACTGAGAGCTGTTGAGGAATATTGTAAGTCATATAACTATGAGATTGTAAGAATATACTCTGATAAAGCTAAGAGTGCTACAAGTGATAAAAGACCCGAATTTCAAAGAATGATAAAGGACAGTGAACAAGGATTATTCGATATGGTAATTGTTCATAAGCTTGATAGATTCGCACGGAATAAATATGACTCAGCAGTTTATAAGAAGAAGCTTAGAGACAATAATATCAGGATTGTGAGTGTGACTGAACGGTTAGATGATTCTCCAGAAAGTGTTATTTTAGAAGGTTTAATAGAATCCATGAGTGAATTTTATTCCCTTAATTTAGCCAGAGAAGTAATGAAAGGAAAACTTGAAAATTCCTACAAAGCTATGCATAATGGAGGACTTGCTCCATTAGGTTACGATGTAGATGAAAATAAAAAATATGTGATAAATGAGAAAGAAGCAGAGGCAGTTAAACTGATTTTTCAAATGTATCTAGATAATTATACAAGTGGAGAAATGATAAAGAAATTGAATAGCCTTGGTTTCAGAACAAAAAAAGGAAGTGAATGGACAAAAAATTCGATAACTTCAATAGTAAGAAATGAAAAGTACACAGGAGTCTATATTTATAATAGATCGGCCAAGAAAGATCCAAGAGGACATCGAAATAATCATAAGAATAAGACTAATACCGAAATTGTTAGAATAGATGGAGGAATGCCAGCGGTAATAGACAAAGAAATATTTGAACGAGTACAAGAGAAGCTGAAAGAGAGAAAGAACTCTGTAACAGTAACTACAAAAACAACTTATCTTCTTGCAGGAATTGTTAAATGTAGTTGCGGAAGTGCAATGCATGGTAACAGACGAAGAGCAAAAAGAATTACGAGTTTAGGATTAAAAGAGAAGCCAGAGTATGTATCTTACAGGTGTGGATGTAGGAAAAATAAATCTTCTATGGTATGTGATAATCCTGAGATAAGGAAGGAATATCTAGAAGAATATGTCCTAACAGAATTAGAAAAAATAGTATTGAATGATAATGTAATAGATGAACTCTCTAAAAAGGTAAATGAATATCTAAGTGAAGAAGAAAAAAATATAATCAGAATCAAGGAAACATTTCAAAAAGAATTAACAGAGATAGATGGGAGAATAAAGAACATAATTAATGCAGTTTCTATGGGATTTGCTTCGGTAGATTTGAAAAATGAATTAGATAGACTAAATTTAAAGAAAAACGAATTAGAAACAAATTTATCTAAACTAAATATGGAAGAAAAGAAAGAAGAAAGAATAACGACAGAAGACGTAAAGATTAGATTAAAGAATATAAAATCTTTTATACTAGAAAGAGATTATCCTGAAATAAGAAAATTCATCAAGGATTTCGTAAAAAAAATAGTTGTAAGCAAGGAGGGGATTGAAGTAACATTCAATCCTCTTTCTTCTTTTGTTGGATACATATCAGAAGTTGAAATGTATAGTTACATAAATAGAAAGGAATTGTATGAACCTCTTAAAAGGAGTATAAGCTTAAAAATAAAGAAAGCGATATAAGATATAATTTTATTAAAATAGAAAATATAACCAACAGATTGAAAGCAAGATATAAATATGATACAATAAAATTATAGTTAGTTAAAGTACGTAAAGAACATATAAAAATAAATAGAAAAAATATAAGTTGGTGGAAACTAATGGCTGTGATTCATCTCCACCAATGAATCCACCAACTAAATTTTAGTTGTTGAAATAGTAAGACCGTATTGAAAAATTCAATACGGTCTTTTTATTTTCTGTTTATATGTAACATGTTACTTCTTGGAAATTCAATATCTCTAAGCTTGTCCATTAATTTAACAACCTGATGTCTATTTAAATCATCAAACTTTTTTTGTTTAAAACCATCTTCTTCTACTGCAAATTTTTCATTTGAAATTTTTATAATACTCACTTTTCTATCTCTTTTAAAAGTTAATAAATTTACTCTTTTTCCAATTTCTAACTCATTTAATATGTTCTCTATAAAACGATTATAATCTTTCATGCTTATTTTATTTATTGCCATTTTTTTCTCCTCATAATTATAAGATATCCTATACTTAAAAATTTTAATAGCTTTTCCTTCTTCTGTTTTCAAATAATAAAAAAAAGTCATATAAAAATATGACTTTTAATATTTAAAACGTTATTTCATCGGGATCAGGACCTATTCTCTCCTCTTTATTTAATGAATCAATATATTTCATATCATCTTCATCTAAAATAAAATCTAATTGAAAATTCTCCATAATTCTAGATGGTGTAACTGATTTAGGTAGTGGTAATAACCCCTTTTGTAAATGCCATTTTAAAACTATTTGAGCTACAGTTTTTTTATTCTTTTCAGCTATCTTCTTTAAACCTTCATGATCTAAAGCTCCTTGCATTAATGGACTCCAAGCTTCTACTACAATACCATTTTCATCACAGAATTTTTTTAATTCTCTTTGTTGTAAATATGGATGTAACTCAATTTGATTTACTGCAGGTACTATTTCAAAATTATTCATTATATGTTTCAAATGGTGTTCTTTCATATTACATACACCAATAGCTTTAACCTTACCACTTTTATAAAGTGTTTCCAAAGCTCTCCACGTTTCCCAAGTTTTATTTAAATCTTTAGGTTGTGGCCAATGAATTAAATACATATCTATATAATCTAATCCTAACTTTTTTAAAGATTCTTCATAAGCTTTTAAAGTTGTCTCATAACCTTGTTCAGTATTCCAAACTTTAGTTACAATAAAAAGTTCTTCTCTTGAAACATTATTATTTTTTAAAAATTCAGCAATTCCCTCTCCTACAGCATCTTCATTTCCATAAATAGCAGCTGTATCAATATGTCTGTATCCTATTTCTAAAGCTGTTCTCACTGCGTTTTTACACTGCTCTTTATCAGTTGCTTTCCATGTTCCAAATCCTACTTTCGGAATTTTCAAACCATTATTTAATAGATACATATTTCCCCACTCCCCTTTTATTTTAAATTATTCTTATTAAAAAACCTTTTAAATACTCAGTTTCAGGAACTGCTACTGATATTGGATGACATGGACTTTGGTGTAATTGATTTACTATTACAGCTTTTACTCCTGCGTCTTTAACGGCATAAGCCAAAGCCATTCTTAAATCTGCACTTGTAACTGCTCCACTACAACTATAAATTGAAAGTAATCCACCTTTTTTTGTAAGTTTTATTCCATTTAAAATTATATCCTTATATGCTTTTAAAGCTTTATCTAAATCTCTTCTATTTGGTGCTAATTTTGGTGGATCTAGATTTACTACATCCCATTGACGTCCTTCTTTTACTAAATCTCTTAAAACATTAAATATATTTCCCTTTATAAACTCAACATTTTCATATTTTATTAAATTTTTTCTAGCAACATTCAAAACATCTTCACTAACATCTATTAAAGTTGATGAATTTGCTCCATTTACCATAGCATGAAGTGAAAAACCTCCAGTATAACTACATACATCTAAAAAATCTTTATCTTTCGATAGAGAACCCATCAAAATTCTATTATCTCTTTGATCTGAGTAAAATCCTGTTTTTTGTCCTTTTAAGTCTATTGTGAACTTAGCCTCTCCCTCAAAAATTTCAATCTCATCTGGAACTTCACCAAAAAGAACTCCTGAAACTTCAGGAAGCCCTTCTAACTTTCTTCCATCACCTTCACTCTTTTCATATATTCCCTTTAAATTTGGAATCTCTTTTTTTAAAGCTTCTATTAAAAATTCTTTATCTTTTTCCATCCCTAAAGTCGAAGCTTGAACTACTAAGTAATCTCCAAAACGATCTACTATAACTCCTGGTAGAGAATCTGATTCACTATGAATTAACCTATATCCATTACTGTTAATATTTATCATTTCTCTTAAAGTATATGCTTCCTTTACTTTTTCAGAATACCAATTTAAATCTATTTTTTTATTGATATCTTTTTCCAGCATACGTACCATAATTTTCGAATTTTTATTATAATGACCATATCCAATAAACTCTTTTTTCCAATTATATACTTCTATAACTGATCCTGCTTCTGGGTTTCCTTCTATCTTTTCCACAGCTCCAGAATACATCCAAGGGTGTCCACTCTGCCACATTCTTTCTCTATCTTTTTTTATAAAAATTTTACTCAACTTTTCACGTCCTTTTAGTTTTTAAAAACTAATATATTATATTACATTCTATAACTATATCTAAAAAAATACAATTAGTTTTGTGAAAATAGAAGAGTATCTCCCATTAAAAGGGTCACATCTCCTTTTGGAGTTATATAATTTTCATCTCTTTTTATAGATACAATTAGCATTCCTTGAGGTAATTCAAGTTCTCTAATCTTTTTATTAACATATTCTGATTGCTTGTCTAATATCATCTTCTTCAAAGCAAGTTCTTCTAATTCCTCTATTTCTATAAATTTATCTTCCTCTTGATCCTCTTCGAATAAATTTAATTTTTTTCCTACATATTTTAAAGTCATTCCTTGAAGAAGAACTGAAAATACAACAATATAAAAAGTTAGATTAAACATTCCTTGAGCATTAGGTAATCCCTCTGTTATAGCCATTGTAGCAAAAATTATAGGAACCGCTCCCTTTAATCCTGCCCATGATATAAAAAATTTCTCTTTATAATTAAACTTAAATGGCCATAATAAACTATAAACAACAAGCATTCTTATAACTATTATCATAATTACAGACAATAAACTTCCTATAAATATATATCCTAACAATTGACTAGGAAAAACTAATAATCCTAACATTACAAACATCCCTATTTGCATAAACCATGTTATCAGTCTCATATTTCTAATTGAGTTTAACTTATAGTTAAACTTCTTATTTCCAATCATTATTCCAGCAATATATATTGCCAAAAATCCATTTCCATCTAAAACTGTTGCCAATCCAAAACAGATAAACAGTATTGCAATCAAATGTATAGTTAGAAACTCTTCTCTCACTATTTTTATATAATTAGCTAACGGTAAAGTCACCACTCCAAATATATACCCTATAATTGCTCCTAAGGTTATTTGTTTTAAAAGAAAAATTATCCCTGTTACAATTGATGTACTTTCTCCTTCTTTAAAAAATGATAATAAAAAAAGAATTAAAGCATAGGCCATTGGATCATTACTTCCTGATTCTATTTCAACAACCGATTTTATATCTTTCTTTAGCTTTGAATCTCCTAAAATAGACATAACTGCCGCTGCATCTGTTGATGATACCATAGCACTAAACAGTAAAGACTCTTTTAAGGTAAAATCTGTTAAATAATATACGGCTACTCCAGATAAACCTGCAGTTAGTAAAACACCTAAAGTTGCTAATGTTCCACTAGGATAAAGAGACTTTTTTACATCCTCTTTTTTAGTTTCTAATCCTCCTGAAAAAATTATAAACATTAAAGCTATTGTTCCTAAGTTTTGAGCGACTAAAGCATTATCAAAATAAATTCTACCTATTCCTTCTGATCCTGCTAACATTCCAACTAATAAAAACATTATCAATAAAGGTATCTCCAATTTCTTAGATATCCTTATTGAAAATAAACTTAATAGTATAATTATTCCAGCAATTAATATCTCTACTCCCATATATTCACCTACCCTGAAATACCATATTTTATTATATGTTCCAATAGTTTAAAAGTAGTCACTCCTACTAGCATTAAATATGACCCTACAAACATCATTAAAAATAATACTTTAAAAACTTTATCAAAAAAGCTTTCTTTTTCTCTTAAAATCTCATTCTCTTCAGTTAATAATAGTTTTTTCATTTTTTCCTCCAATTTTATTTTAATATCATTGAAAAAACTATTTTTTAAATTCTTAATACTCTATTTTCATATCTATTTAAAATTGTATATATTAAATTATTATTTAAATAAAAATTAAAATATGTAAATTATTTTAAATTAATTCTAAAAATTGGAGAAAAACTAGAATTAATAAGATAAGTTACACTATCATCATTTCCTAAATCATCATCTTTTTTATCTCTACTAGATGTTGTTATTATTTTAATATCTTTATTCGATACATTTAAAAGTATATGTTTATCATTTCTGTTATTTTTCGACTCTTTTATTTCTGAGTTAACAAAAGTATATAGGTGGGATCTATCTTTAATCTCCTCCCTAATACTTCCAAAAATTGAAATAATAGAAAGAAGTAAAAATAGAGATAATTTTTTTCTCATTTTTTTCACCTCTTAAGCTTATTCTACAAGTTTAAATTTATTCTTTTTTTATCTATAAATTTAATTAGATATTATACATGTTTTTTAACTACTTTCCAATAAAAAATAAAAACCATGCAAACTATTTGCATGGTTTTTTAATTAATGACCGCAGCTACATCCACATCCACCTGATGAATGTCCATTTTCATCAACGAATTGAGCGATTTGATCTAATCCTATAAATGTTTTTGTTCCGCTACACTTTTCCACAATTAAGCATGGTACAGATCTGATTCCATACATTCCTGCTAACTCTTGATTTTCCATAGCATTTATAATCTCTACACCTTCAGTATCTGCTAAAAGCTCCTTTGCTGGACCACAATATTGACAAGTTGGTGTTGTAAATAACATAATTCTCATTTTCATACCTCCATTTATACTTTTTCTGTATATATTAATATCATATAAAACTTTAGTATAAAAGTCAAGAATTTTTATATCTTTAATTTTTTTTGCATTTAATATATAATAGACAGATATTATTTTATTTGAGGAGAATATATTATGAAAAATTTTATAGCTTTTATTTTTATATCTTTAACACTTTGCTCTACTCAAATTTTAGCTAATCCAGGCAAAGGAAAAGCAAAAGGTCATACACAAAAAAATATTAATACCGATACTAACTGGGGACATAACAAAGAATTTATTGAATGGCTAAATATGAATCCATCTTTCAAAAATAAAAATCAAAAAAATGTAGAAAAATTCTATAAAGAACAATTAAAAGAAGAAAAAAGATTACGTAAAGCTTTTGCTAAATATAATAGAGAAATTTCATTATTACCTGCATACAAAAATTATAACGACCCTTTAAAATATTTTATCAATGATTTGCTGTATCATCCAAATAGATTAAATAATTATAATTTCTCTCCAAGCTTTAGACAAACATTAACAAAAGAAGAAAAAATTGCAATGGATTTTCTTAGATTACTTGATAATTTCAAATAAAAAAGTGGATTTAATCCACTTTTTTTTACTTTTCATATTCCATTAAAACTATTGGATTATCTATAAAAAATGCTGGACATTTAAATTTAGGTAAATTTTCTAGTACTTCCGCTTTTTCCTTTGTCGCTATAACTATTTTTTTTTCAGCTTTATTTATTGTTTCCATACTTAAAGTTATTCTTTTGTGCGGATGGTTTGAACTTTCCGTTATAAGAGTTGGTTCTAATACTTCTATATCATCCATTGTAAATATTGATCCTGTATGTCCATCCTCTCCTATTCCTAAATAAACTGCATCAAATTTTATATCACCTTTAAAATACTTTAATAATCTTTTCTCATAATCAATCTTTGAATCCAAAGGAGTTTTTAATATCTCTATTTTATGTATATTTTTTTCAGGAATATCAATTTTATCTAAAAGATTCTTTTTTAAAAGGTTATAATTACTGTTATTACTATCTAATGGTACAAACCTTTCATCTACTAAAAATATATTTATCTTTTCCCAATCTATATCCTCTTTTGATAGTTTAGTGAAAAATTCTTTTGGAGTTCTTCCACCTGAAAATGCTATATTAACAACATCTTTCCCATAAGTTGTCTCTTTAAATATATCTATTGCTTTTTTATAAAGATCGCTCTTTTTAGAAACTTTAATTAATCTCATATTACTCCCTCCTTTTTATTCACTAGATTTTTCTCTATAGTATTCTTGATAATTAAATTTTGATATTGCTTTTTTTGATTTTTGATTTACTAAAGAATAACTTCCATCTTTATTTTGAACTCTTAATTTAACATTATCCTTCAAAATATCTTTTATAAGTTGAGTAACTTTTTTTCGATCCTCTTTATTTTCTAATGGAAACATTGTTTCTACTCTTCCATCTAAATTCCTTCTCATACAATCTGCACTTCCTAAATATAACTCTTCTTCTCCATTGTTTTCAAAATAATATATTCTATCATGTTCTAAAAATCTTCCAACTAAACTATAAACCTTTATATTTTCACTTAATCCAGCTATTCCGGTCTTTAAACAACAAGCTCCTCTAACAATTAAAGTAACCTCAACTCCCGCTTTAGAAGCATCATAAAGCTTTTCTATTATTCCTTGATCTGTTAAACCATTCACTTTAATAACTACTTTTCCTAATCCACCTTTTGAAATATTTTCAATCTCTCTATCAATAAATCTGTATAATGTATCTCTTAAATGAGTTGGTGCAACTATTAGTTTTTTCCAATCATCTATCTTTGAAAATCCAGTTAATTTATTAAAAAGATAACTTGCATCTATTCCCATCTCTTCATCCATAGTAAAGAATGAGTAATCTACATATAGTTTTGCTGTTGAATCATTATAATTTCCTGTTCCTAAATGTACATATCTTTTTATCCCATCCTCTTCTTTTCTAATTATCAATAAACATTTGGCATGAGTTTTTAATCCACTTAATCCATAAATTACATGACACCCTGCTTCTTCTAGCTCTCTTGCCCATTTAACATTTCTTTCTTCATCAAATCGAGCTTTTAATTCTACTAATACTGTCACTTGTTTTCCATTTTCAGCAGCTTTTTTTAAATATTTTATTATTGGTGAATCACCACTTACTCTATATAAAGTTTGTTTTATAGCTAAAACTTTAGGATCTTGAGCTGATATTTTTACCAAGTCAACCACATGATCAAAGCTTTCAAAAGGATGTCTAAGTAAAATATTTCTTTTTGATAAAACTTTAAATATATTTTCACCAGCCAACTCTTTGTAATACCTTGGAATATTTTTTTCAAATTTTAACTCTTCAACTCCATCAACATCTACCATTCCCCATAAAAACGTCAAATCTAAAGGACCTAAAACAGGATAAAAATTCTCCTCTTCAAGTTCTATTTGCTCTTTTAAAAATTCTAAATTTTTATTAGAAACTCCACGAATATATTCAACTCTAACTGGATTACCCCATTTTCTATTTTTGACCTCTTTTTCTATTTCAACTAATAAATCCTCTGCACCACTATTTTCATCTATACCTAAATCTTCATCCCTTGTAATTCTAAAATACCCTATATCTATTATTTCATAACCATTAAATAATCTATGAAGATTATTTTTTATTACCTCTTCTAATAAAATAAAATTATTACCACCAGGTAGCTTAATTAATCTATTTACAACTCTCGGAATTTCAACTATAGCAAAAGATATCCCATCCTTCTCTTTTACATTTAAAATTAGATTTATAGCTCCACTATTTAAATGTGGAAATGGTCTAAAAGTATCTATTGCCATTGGTGTCAATATTGGAAATAAAGTTTCATTATAGTAGTTTTCTATAAATCGTAACTCTTTTCCTTGTAACTCTTCATACGTCTTTATTGAAATTTTACCTTCTACTTTTATTTTATCCATAATTGTAGTATAAAGTTTATATTGCTTCTCAATAACTTTTGTGACCTCTTTTTTTATTATTGTTAACTGCTCTTTTGGAAGTAAACCTGCTATATCTCTCAACTCTAAATTTGATTCATCTTGGGCTTTTAGTCCAGCAACCCTTACTTTAAAAAATTCATCAAAATTCGAACTTACAATTGCTAAAAACTTTATTTTTTCTAAAAGTGGATTATCATTTGCCTCTGCTTCAGAGAGTACTCTTTTATTAAACTCTATCCAACTTATCTCTCTGTTGTAAAAGTCCTTTCCAGTATAGGTACTCATTCTCCAAACCTCCTATTTATTTTAAGCTCTATATCTAAGTCAAAAAGATATTTAAAAAGTTTTGACTGTTTCTCAAAACTACTTTTCTCCATATAAAAATCTTCTTTTGTATCCATCTCTATTATTAAATTAGTTTTAGTTAAATTTATTTTTTCATTATATAATCTTCTTTTTTTCCCTCTATCTAAAGATGTTGCTATTTTAATAATTGCTATAATTTTTAATAGTTTTATTAACTCTTCACCTTTAAATCCATAGTTATAAAGTGATTCTAACTTTGTATTTGACGTATGAGCTCTAACTATAAAGGCTATTTTTTCAATCATCTCTCTATTCAAACCAAATATTGTTGTATTTTCAAGTATATACGCTGAATGCTTACTATGATTTTCAAAATCTATTGCTTTTCCTATATCATGTAAATAGGCTGCTATTATAAAATATTTATAATCTTTTAATCCTAAAGAATGATACCCTTTCAATTTATCTAATAATTTTATACCTATATTTTTTACAAACTCTGAATGTTCTCTATCAAAATCAAATTTTTCACCTAAATCTATAACTGAATCTAATGTTATTTTCCATAATGTTTCTTCAAAAGAGTATCTAATTTCAGGATAAAATTTCTCTAATGCACATAAATCTTTTATATTAAAATCTAAAAATTTAATCTCTTTTACTTCAAAATAATCTGCAAAACTTATAATTAAACAGATTGATATAACCATTAATTTTGCAGTAGGCACACTACACTTATATTTTGTAGAAATTTCATTGTATGAATGCTCTTGTAAAAACTTTATTTTTTCTTTTAATTCACTTAATGTTAAATTTTTTAAATCCTTTTTTCCAAAAATTAATTTTAAAAGTTTTTCTTCTAATTCTCCTTCTAAAATAAGTTTTTTTATAATCTTTCTTCCTACATCTCTTCTTATGAACTCAACATAACTTTCCATATAATCACAAATAAAATCAAAAGCCTTCTTTGAATTTATATTATTTTCTTCAAGTATTAAATATAACTTTTCTGTCCCTAAATTTATATGCTCATTTATAGATAACTCTCCTTTATAAAATAGATATACCCCTGAACTAAAAGATTTTAAATTAAAAAATAATCTGCTCTCTTTTTTTGAAAAAACCTCTTTTTCCAAATGAATTAATTTTTTTATAGAGTAATATGTTTTTTCACTTAAATCTATACTTTCTACAGGTAAATTTACTTTTAGCTTTATTTGATCTAGAACCATTGGAAAGTTAGTTATTGTTTTAAAAAACTCACTAAATATAATTTTCTTTTCTGTAGTTCCATAATCTCTAGATAAGTTATCCATTTTTTTTAATATCTCACATAATTTCCTCATTTTTTCCAGAGAAATTTCATCCTTGTCTTTAATCTCTTTGAAAAGATTAATATCTTCTGTAACTTTTTCTAAAACTTTATATCCATTTTCTTTTTTTTCATATATTTTCATCTCTATAAAAGTTGAATTAATCTCTATTACTGTATAAGTCCCCATATCCTCTCCATTCTATTTATTTCATTTTAAACTTCAATTTTTTATCAAAAGTATTTATAAATTTTTTCTGAGATATAAACAAATCAATAATTTTTAAGTCCTCTTCATCTTTATCTTTAATAAAAAATATAATCTCATCTTTTGTAATTTCTATTTCAAAATTTTCATCTTCCAATAATAAATCATCATAAAATATATTTGTCATATTCAATATTTTAGAAAGCATCATTAATTCATCTATTTCACTATCTTTAAACATCTCCTTATATTTTTCTAACCCTTTATATTTTTTATTTCCTCTAGCTACAATTAATGCTGAGGCTACAAGTTCTTTTTGCTCAATACCTTTTACTCCCAAATTTAATATCATATAAGCTGAGTGCAATGGATAATTTACAAAATTAATACTCTTTCCTATATCATATAAATACGTCACTATCTTTATTATTTTTTCATTTATTCCTTTAAGCTTATATTCTCCATCCAATGATAAGCATATTTTTTTAAAAATTTTATATTGTTTTTCTTTTATTATTGTATTAATATCCAAAATTTCCAATATCTCTCTAAAACCATCTTCAAAAGGATCTTGAATAACTTTCCCACATTCACTGAGTCTTTCATACAAAACTCCCTCTCTTATTCCATAGCCACTAATTATTAACTCTTTTAAAGAGAAATATATTAATACCTCTTCTACTGCTATCGCTGCCCCTATAAAAACATCAGCTCTCGCTTTTGATAATCCTTGTACATCTTGTTTCTCTTTATAGTCTTTATCTTTTAAAAAGTTTACCACTTCTTTTACACCATCAACACTTACCTTATAATTATGTAATAACTCTAAAGGATAGTTATTCATATATAGATTTACTCCTCCAATATTTCTAACTGTTCCTCCTACCCCTATTAAAGGTAAATCTTTTATTTTTTCTTTCCACTGAACTATTTTAAGTTGGTTTTGTATAAACTCTCTTAATGTCTCTTCATCTTTTTTACTTAATTTATCTTTTAAATTTGCAATTTCTGATAAAGTTACTGCTCCAAAATTTAAACTTACTCTCTCTAAAGCTTCTCTATTTTCAAAGTGAACTATTTCTAAACTTGATCCACCCAAGTCAATTACAACTCCATCTTTTATATCTAATGTGTTTATTGCTCCTTCAAAAGAAAAATATGCTTCATCCTCACCTTTAAAAACAATTACATCTATTCCTGTTGTTTTTAATATTTCTTTTAATAGATATTCTCCATTTGTAGCAATTCTTAAAGCTGCCGTTCCAAAAGCTACAATTTCATCTACGTTATTTTTTAAACATACTTTTTTAAATAATTGTATTGTTTTTAATGCTAATTTTATTTTTTCATCCTTTAATTCTTTTTTATCGTTTATCCCCTCTCCTAATCTAACGGTTTCCTTTATATCCTCTATTGGAATAAAAGATTTATTCGGAGTAATTTCATATATAACCATTCTAATAGAGTTAGAACCAATATCCATAACGCAAATTCTTTTTCTTAAAGTCATTTTAACTCCTCCAAAACTTTTGTATTTTTAAGGATTTACTGCTTTTTTATCTCTCTTCCTTTTCAAAATAAATTTCAACTTTTATTTTTAATTTATAAAAGGAAATATAGGCATTTATATGTACTCTAATTATAATAACGGAAACAAAAGGAGGAGGCTATGACTAGTACAAATAATAATTCTACTGATCTTGTTAATATAAGGGATTTGTTACCAGAAGATATTCCAATTTTACCTCTTGTAATAAGACCTATTTTCCCAAATATTCTAACTCCAATCGCTTTCACAGGAGAGGATTTTTTACAAGCAATAAAAGATGCAGAGGAACACTATAACGGTTTCATCGGTTTAGTTTTTGTGAAAGATATTGATGATAATGATTACTTCAACTCAACTTTATATGATGTTGGAACTGTTGTTAAAATTAATAAAGTTACATCTATCTCCCAAGATTCTGTTCAAGCTATTGTTTTTGGTGTAGAAAGATTTAAAAAGAAAAAAGTTGTCCCTGGAAATTCTAGATTGTGTTGGAAAGTAAAATATAATAGAGAAACAACTGATTCATCCGTTGAACTTAAAGCTTATATGCTTGCCATTATGACATCTTTAAAGGAAATTTTTGAAGTTAATCCTATACTAAAAGAGGAATTAAAACTCTTAGTTTCCCAAGCATCATATGACCATCCTAGTATTTTTATAGATTTTGTTTCTTCAATGCTAAAAGCTGAAGCAAAGGATCTCCAAGAACTTTTAGAAGAGTTTAGTATAGTTAATCGTTCACAAAGACTTTTAACGATGCTGAAAAAAGAATTAGAAATCTCCCAACTTCAAGCTAAAATTTCTAAACAAATCGAAGATAAAGTTAGTAAGCAACAAAAAGAATATTTTTTAAGAGAACAGCTAAAATTAATAAAACAGGAACTTGGATTAGAAAAAGATGAAAAATCAGCAGTTATTGATAAAATCGTAGATAAAATAAATCATATTCATCTATCTCCAGAAGCTGAAAAGATAGTTGATGAACAACTTGAAAAACTTTCTCTACTTGATCAAGGTTCTCCTGAATATCATGTAGCTCGAACATATATTGAGTCTATTGTTGAACTTCCATGGGGCGTTTTTTCAAAAGATAGATTGGATATAAAAAAGGCTAAAACAATTTTAGATCGGGATCACTATGGTCTTGAAGATATAAAAAATAGTATTTTAGAATTTGTAAGTACAGTTATAAAAACTGGAAATGTTAATGGATCCATTCTTTGTTTAGTCGGACCTCCAGGAGTTGGAAAAACATCAATTGGTAAATCAATAGCAGAATCATTAAATAGAAAATTTTATCGTTTCTCTGTTGGTGGTATGGTTGATGAAGCTGAAATCAAAGGGCATAGAAGAACATACATTGGAGCTATGCCTGGAAAAATTATTCAAGCTTTAAAGCTTGTACAAACATCAAATCCTGTTATTATGATTGATGAAATAGATAAAATTGGAAATAGTTTTAGAGGAGATCCCGCTTCTGCTTTATTAGAAGTTTTAGATCCAGAACAAAATAAGGATTTTTTAGATCACTACTTAGATATAAGATATGATTTATCAAAAATTCTTTTTGTTACAACTGCAAATCAACTAGATACAATTCCAAGACCATTACTTGATAGAATGGAAATCATTCATTTATCAGGCTATATACTTGAAGAAAAATTACAAATAGCTCAAAAATACTTAATTCCTCAACAACTTAAAGCTCACGCTTTGGATAATAAAGAGATTACGATAAGTAAAAATGCTCTAAAATTTATAATAGATAAATATGCTAGAGAAGCTGGAGTTAGAACTTTGGATAAATGTATTCGAAAAATTATGAGAAAAGTAAATCTGAAAATTGCTGAAGGTAATAAGGAAAAAGTTAGAATAAACGAAAATAATGTCGAATCTTATTTAGGAGTTCCAATTTTTACTACAGAAGAACTTTACCAAAATGAAATTCCAGGAGTTACTCTTGGATTGGCATGGACTTCTATGGGTGGTGCAACACTATATATTGAAGCAGCTAGTATCAGTAATAAAGAGAGTGGATTAAAGCTAACAGGGCAATTGGGAGATGTTATGAAAGAATCAGCAGAGATTGCATATTCATATATTAGATCATTACTCGCTAAGGATAACACTCTTCCTGCTGAAGCAAAAGAATTTTTTGATAAAAATAGAGTTCATCTACATGTACCTGAAGGTGCTACTCCTAAAGATGGCCCATCTGCTGGTATCACAATGGCTTTAGCTCTTTACTCTTTAGCTACTAATACTCCTATTAGAAAAGGTATTGCCATGACTGGAGAATTAACTTTAACTGGTAAAGTTTTACCTATTGGAGGAGTTCGAGAAAAAACTATCGCTGCTAGAAGAGTTGGTATCTTTGAACTACTTCTTCCTAAAGATAATAAAAAAGATTTTGATAGACTTCCAGATTTTTTAAAAACTGGTATTACAGTTAACTATGTTGATTATTTCACTGATGTTATTAATTACACTATAAAAAAATAGAAAAGGAATGCTTCAATGCATTCCTTTTTACTTTATTTCAATCTCTTTTATAATATCACCATCTAAACTTTTTATACAAAAGTAGTTATCCTCTAAAATTCCATAACTATTTACATTTCCACCTTTTGGTAAAGATATAGAACCTGGATTTAATCTATATATACCATCTTTTTCATATGCTACTGGTAGATGAGTATGCCCATACATAAATATATCTCCTTCACAAATATTAGGCAAATTTTCTTCACTATATACATGACCATGTGTTACAAAAATTCTCTTCTCTTTTAAAAAAATCGTAGAATAATCTCCTAAAATTGGATATTGTAACATCATTTGATCTACTTCGCTATCACAATTTCCTCTAACTGCAATTATTTTATCCTTATAATTATTTAGTATATCTGCAACTTCTTTTGGATTATATTCCAATGGCAATGGATTTCTTGGTCCGTGATATAATTCATCACCTAATATTAATATATATTTAGCTTCTTCTTTTTTATAAGCTTCTAACGCTTTTTTTAAGAAATAACTTGATCCATGAATATCTGACATTACAAAAATTTTCATAGCTAATCTCCTTAAAATATTTTTTTTCATTATATATCAATTTTCTAGAAAAAAAAAGGAATTTATTATTTTCTTTTTAATAATACTTTTAGAAAAGAGTTGCCTTTTTAATATTAAAATGGTATACTTCTGTCGAGTATACATTAAAGTTGTATATTTATACTTAATTAAAATTATTTTAGGAGGTTATCATGGCTCATAGAATTAACGAAGATATCTGTATCGGATGCGGAACTTGCGAGGCAATCTGTCCTGTTAGCTGCATTTCAGAGGTTGATGGAGGAAAAAGAAGAATCGACGAGGATCAATGTATTGATTGTGGTGCTTGTGCAGGTGCTTGTCCTGTTGAGTGTATCGCTCCAGCTGAGTAATAACTTACAATAAGAGATCAAGAAATTGATCTCTTTTTTATTATATATTTATATTAAAGGGGGCTTAATGAAACTTATTTACAAAGTTAATATTGATGAAATTGGAAAATTTATAGATAGACCTAATCGATTTACAGCATCACTAGAGCTTAATAATAATGAGATAATTACTGCTCATGTTCATGATTCAGGAAGAATTAAAGAACTTCTTTTTCCTGGAAATCAAGTTTTTTTAAGAAAAGCAAAAAATATCGAGAATCGAAAAACTTTATGGGACGTTATTGCCGCTTGTGCAGATGATAATGAAGAAATTTTAATTAATTCATCTATTCATAGATATATCACCGACAATTATTTTAAAAATGAGGATATTTCTATCTTTGGAAAAATAGATTTTATAAAACCTGAAGTTAAATTTGGTAATAGCAGATTAGACTATTTAATTGAAAAAAATGGAGAAAAGATATATATCGAAACTAAAGGAGTATCTCTTTCTAAAAATAAAATCGCTACTTTCCCAGATGCTCCAAGTGTAAGAGCAACTAAACACTTAAATGAGCTAATTGAAATTAAAAAATCTGGCCATCGTGCTGCTGTTATACTTATTATTTTGAGAGATTCTGATTTTTTTGTTCCTAATTATGAAACTGATCCAATTTTTTACAAAACATTTTATAAAGCAATTGAAGAAGGGGTTGAAGTCTATCCTCTACAATTTTCTTTTATCAATGGCGAAATTTTCTTTAAACATAAAAAAATTAAAATCATTCCTTATAAAAATAACTTCTAAATATAGATTTCTATACATTTTTGTATTTTCATATTTTTATGATATAATAGTAATAAAAATGTTTGGAGGTCACTGTGGAAGACAAATTTTTAATTGAATCTTTAAATAGTTTACTTAAAGATGATCTTTTTAAAATCTTAGCTAAATTTAATATAAAAATTGCTAAAAGTACTGTTAAAGGAAAAATTATAGAAAAGGTTACAGAAGCTTATGAAAATAATACTTCAGCTTTTTTAGAAATTTTTTCTAAGGATACTATATCTTTACTTTCTCAATTTAATGTTGAGAAAAACCAAGTTAGCGAACAAGATTTCTTTGAATATGAGGAATTTTTATTACCGTTACAAAGTTTTGGATTTATATCTAAAAATGTTATAAAAGAAAAAGACAATAACCACTACCTTATCTCAACATGGTTTATTGAAACTATAAATTCTATTTCTCAAAAAGAAGAGAATAAAGTTTTAATTGACTCTTATCAGGAACTTGAGATGCTAATTTTAGGAATGATTAGATTCTATGGTGTTATTGATGAGCATAAATTATTAGAACTTTTACTTCCTACATTTAAAGATATTACTTTAGAGAAAATTCATGCTTTTATTGATTGTAGATGGATTTTAAATGTATTTATATCAAAATTAGAAGATTCTGGAAGCAAAACTATCTATTTAGTAGCTGATTCTGTTTCTGAACCTGTTGATATTTTACATGAAACAATTAAATATGATGGTTTAGAGTACAAAATATTAACAAATGATGAGTACAAAAACTATTGGAATTACTTCTTCATTGAAAAAACTCAAGAAGTTGCTGATTTAATTGCCCTTCTAATGTCTCACAAAATGCAAGGAGCTCAAATTGGATTTGAAATTACAACAATAATTGATAGATTAAAAAATAATCTACCTATAGAAGAGATTGTTTCTGATAGTAAAACTAGAATTAAATTTGATAATTCTAATTCTGAATCTATATTTACAGCTCTTGTAACTAAAATTTCTAAGTCTTTACCTCTTTGGACTCTAAAAGGACATTCATATATTGAAGTTTTTGGTGAAAATCAACCACCAAGAGTAGTTAATAAAGTTGGTAGAAATGAAAACTGTCCATGTGGATCAGGAAAAAAATATAAAAAATGTTGTGGAAAATAAAAAAAATAGGAGCTTAGCTCCTATTTTTTTATTCAATTATATTTGGTTTTAGTTAATTTCTATACTTTAATAGTATAGTATTTACAAGATTTTGTCAAGAATTTATTTTTTTCTTCATTTTAATGTATTTTTTATGTATAATATACAGAAAAATAAAGGAGTTTTGTATGAATTTTTTAAACAATTTTTTTAAAATCCAAGAAAGGCATAGTAGCATCAAACATGAGATTATTGGAGGAACTACTACTTTTCTAACTATGGCTTATATTATTTTTATCAATCCTGCTATTCTTAGTGAATCTGGAATGGATAAAGGAGCCCTTATTACTGTTACCATTATTTCAGCAGCAATTGGAACTCTTATATCTGCCCTTTTAGCTAATGCACCTTTTGCTTTAGCACCAGGTATGGGTTTAAATGCATTTTTTACTTATTCTCTTGTTATTGGAAGAGGTATTCCTTGGGAAACAGCTTTAGGTATTGTTTTTCTTTCTGGTGTATTTTTCTTCTTTTTATCAATTGGAGGAATTAGAGAAAAAATTGCAAATGCTATTCCACTTTGCTTAAAAATATCTGTGACTGGAGGAATTGGTCTTTTTATCGCTTTTATTGGTCTAAAAACTTTAGGAATTGTTTCTTCTAATCCAGCAACAATTATTGGTTTAGCAAGATTTAACTCACAAATTTTAATTGGAGTTATTGGTCTTTTTATTGCAATTATATTAGAAATAAAAAAAGTTAAAGGTGGAATATTAATAGGTATAATTTCATCTACTGTTATAGGTCTATTCACTGGTGATACTATAATGCCTAACTCTATTGTATCTATGCCACCTAGTATTGCACCAATAGCTTTTAAATTAGATATTATGGGTGCTCTTAAATTATCTTTATTAGGCCCAGCTTTTTCTTTTATGTTTGTTGATCTTTTTGATTCACTTGGAACTTTAATTGCATGCTCTAAGGAGATTGGACTAGCAGATAAAAATGGAAAAGTTAAAGATCTTGGAAAAATGCTATACGCAGATGTTACTTCTACTATAATCGGTGCAGTTCTAGGAACAAGTACTGTTACTACTCTTTCAGAAACAGCTGCTGGAATTGCTGCTGGTGCTAGAACTGGATTAGCTTCAGTTGTAACTTCTCTTTTCTTTATAGTTGCATTATTCTTTACCCCTTTAGTTTCTATTGTTCCATCATTTGCAACATCACCAGCTCTTATTATCGTTGGAGTTTATATGTTTAAAAATATTTATGAACTAGATTGGAAAGATTATAAAACTCTTTTTCCATCTTTTGTTACAATATTAATGATGCCATTAACTTATAGTATCAGCACTGGACTAGCATTTGGTTTCATATCTTATATAATTATCCATGCTGGAACTGGAGATTTTAAAAAATTAAATCCTACTCTTATCTTTATAGGAGCTTTATCAGTTCTAAGTCTAATTGTATAAAAGTAAAAGACAGCTATTTTTAGTTGTCTTTTATTAATTCAAGTAATATTTCAATTAATTTTTCCCTAGCTGGTGATTTTGTCATTGGAACATGATCAGAGTCTAACGTTATATACTTCCACTTTCTTTTTTCTACTCTTTTCTTCATAATTTTTTTAGGTTTTTCTAAATGCTCAAATCCAGTACTATCTAAACAATCTATATAAGCTCCTGGAATTTTTTTTCCATTTCCTTTAAATTTAACTTTTTCCTTATATGGATTAAAAGGCATATCTTTTATTAGCGGATGTTCCTTTCCAAATAATCTTTTAGGTAAGTATTTATCCTCTCCTTCATTTTTACATATTTCATATAACTCACCTTCTCTTTTTTCTCCAAATAAAGTTAAAATACTTTCGTTATCTTCTAGAAAAAAACTATCAATATATATTTGATATTTTATTCTTTCAGGAACTAATTCTACTACAGCTGATACTACTGCGCCTCCAAAAGAGTGTCCAATTAAGTATATATTATCTAAATTATTTTCTAATATTAGATGTTCTACCTCTTTTGCATAAGTAGTCAAATTAATTTTATTTTCTAGAATTTTTTTTCTATCTCCTATTCCTGATAGACTTGGACAATATACATTATTACCATAAAGTTTTAATATCTTTTCTATATCTCTAAAAACCCATCCCCCAACACCCGCTCCATGTATTAAAATTATATTTTTTTTCATTTTTCACCTCTATAAATAATAAAAGACTTGAAATTAATCAAGCCTTAAGATATTACATTCCTTTTAGTAGTATTTGTACCTCTGGTCCAATTGGGAATCCACTTAACATCCAAGCTGCTAAGAAAATTGACCATCCAATTAAGAATGTTATTGAGTAAGGAAGCATTACTGATATCAATGTTCCTAAAGAAGCTTTCTTATCATATTTTTGCATAAATACAATTATCATTGCAAAATATGACATTAAAGGAGAAATTATATTTGTACTTGAATCTCCTATTCTATAAGCTAACTGAGTAAACTCTGGTGAGTATCCTATTCTCATTAACATCGGAATAAATACTGGTGCTAATATAGCCCACTTAGCTGAAGCTGATCCCATAAATAGATTTAAGAATCCTACGATTAATATAAATCCTATTACTAATGGAATCCCACCAATTCCAGCTGTTTCTAAGAAGTCTGCTCCTTTTACAGCTAAAATTGTCCCTAAGTTTGTATATCCAAAATATGCTATAAATTGCGCTGCGAAGAATACTAAAACTATATATCCAGCCATTCCTTGCATTGATTTAGTAAGCATACCCATTACATCTGAATCATTTTTTATTGTTCCAATAGATTTACCATAAGCTAATCCTGGAAGTGCGAAGAAAATTACGATTATTGGTACCAATCCACTTCCTAAGAAGTTTTTACCTAATGCAAAATAAATTGGTACTAATAAAACTAACATAACTACTGTAGCCATTCCAGCTGATCTTAAAGCTTTTTTCTCTTCCACAGTAACTTCTTGGAAATCAATAGCTTCATCTCCTGTATATTTCCCTAATCTTGGTTCTACTATTTTATCATTAATTAAAGTTCCTAAGAAAGCAATTACAAATGTTGATGCCATCATAAAGTACCAGTTTGCTGTTGGTAAAACCTCATAAGTTGGATCAAGTATTTTTGCAGCTTCCGTTGATATACCTCCTAAAAGTGGATCAATTGTTCCAATTAACAAGTTAGCTGAGAATCCTCCAGAAACTCCAGCAAATGCTGCCGCTAATCCAGCAATTGGATGTCTTCCAAATGACAAGAAGATTAATGCTGCCAATGGTGGTAATACAACGTACCCTGCATCTGATGCTACGTTTGACATAATTCCTAAGAAAATAACCATAACAGTTACTAATTTTTTAGGTGTAGATAATGCAACTTTTTTTAATATTGCTGCCATTAATCCAGATCTTTCAGCAATACCTATTCCAATTATTGCTACAAGTACTGTCCCTAAAGGTGCAAATCCAGTAAAGTTTTTAACCATAGATGTAAATATATAATTTACTCCCTCTTTAGTCATTAGAGATTTTGTTGATATAACCATCTCTTCTGTCTTCATTGTTTTACTATTGATTCCAACAAAATCAACAGACCAACCTAAAGCTCCACCTATTCCAGATATAATAATAACTACTACAGCTAATATTGCAAAAAGTGTAGCTGGATGTGGTAGGGCATTTCCTCCCTTTTCAATTATGTTCAAGAATTTGTCAATAAAACTCTTGTTATTAAGTTCGTTCTTTTTTAATTCAGCTTCCATTTTCCCCTCCATATTGATAATTTATTTTCATTTTATTATAAAATGATTAATAAACTTTCTACTATAGATAAAGGATACCATATTTTATATAAAATTAACAAGATTAATTTTATATATTTTTTATAAAAAAAATATATATTGTTCTGCAATTAGTACTTTTTACGAACATTTTTTGTATTTTTTACATTGTTTTATACATTATTTAATTTTTTTAAATGATTTATCCAATGAAGTTAAAATTTCATAAGAATCTTTTTTTACTAAAATATCATCTTCGATTCTTACTCCTCCAAAATTTGGAAGATAAATTCCAGGCTCAATTGTTATTACCATTCCCTCTTTTAATATTTTATTCTCTGCCTTAAAAGAAACTCCTGGATATTCATGAATTTGAAGTCCAATACCATGTCCTAATCCATGACCAAAATATTCACCATACCCTTTTTCTTTAATAAAATCTCTAGCTACTGCATCTAATTCATGAACTGAAATTCCTGCTCTAACCTCTTTTATTGCTTTTTCATTTGCTTGTTTTACAATTTCATATATCTCTAAATGTTTTTCTGAGGGATTATCTCCTACATAAAATGTTCTTGTTATATCTGAAGCATATCCTTTGTAAAAACAACCATAATCTATTGTCAAAAAACCTTCCTCTATTTTTTTATCACTAGCTACTCCATGAGGTAAAGCTGATCTTTCATTAGATGCTACAATAAGATCAAAAGATGGCTTTGAAGCTCCTAATTTTCTCATTTGATATTCTAGCTCTGCTGCAATCTCACTCTCTTTTACTCCAATTTTGATTTTAGGAATTGTTAATTCTAAAGCTTTTTCTGCAATTTCCACAGATTTTTTTATTATTTCTATCTCTTTTTCTGACTTGATTTCTCTTATCTTTGTAAAATTATCATCTAAATATACATATTCTAAACTTGGAAAATTGCTTTCAAAAAGTTTAAATTGATCTAGCGTCACATTTTGATTTTCAATCCCTAATTTTTCAACTTTAAGTTCTTTTAATATCTCTCCAACTTTTTTTAATGTAGATATATTTTCACAAATTAATTCATAACCATTTTTTTCTACTTGTTCCTTCCCCTGAGCTACGTATCTAAAATCAGTTATAAAAAATTTCTTATCTCCTGCTACTAATGCTACTCCTGTTGTTCCTGTAAAACCTGTAAAATATCTCACATTAAGCATATTAGTAATTAAAACCGCATCAACATTTTTTTCTTTCATTAACTTTTCTAAATTCATTAAATTACCCCCTTAAAATATTATTTTTCCTCCACCTACTACTAAGTCATCACTATATATTACTAAATGCTGTCCTTTTGCATTTTGTGGATTTTCATTTTCATATTCAAAATATATTTTTTCGTTTTCTTTAATTACTTTACCATAAAAACCTTGGCTTGAAAACCTTGGCTTTGCTAAAACCCTCATTGATTTTAATTCATCAAAAGAAATATGGGTTTTAAAGTTTTGTAATTCTACTCTTTTTTTATATAACTCTGAATAATCACCTAAAATTATTTCATTTGTTTCTGGTAAAATATCGACAATAAAATATATTTTAGAAAATAAGACTCCTAGTCCTCTTCTTTGGCCGATTGTATATAACTGATATCCTTGGTGTTGACCTAAAATCTTTCCAGTTTTATCTAAATAGTTTCCAGGCTTAATCTTGTCACCTAACATTTTTTTTAAAAACTCTAGATATCCCTCTTTTGCAAAACATATACCTTGACTATCTTTCTTATCAAAAACTTTTACTCCATATTCTTTAGCTTTTTCTCTAACAATAGTTTTTTCATATTTAGCTAAAGGAAATATCATTCTTTCTATTATTTCAGGCTCTATTCTATACAACATATAACCTTGATCTTTTCTTACATCCTTTGGTTTTTTAAACAGATTTCTTTTAAATCTATTTTCTTTACTTATCTCACAATAGTGACCCGTTGCTATATAATACGCCTCTTTTAAATTAGCAATCTCTATTAATTTTTTTATTTTTATTATCTCATCACAAACTACGCAAGGTGATGGTGTCATCCCTTTTGAATATTCATCTATAAAATACTTTACAATTTTTTCATTAAACTCATCTACAATATCTAAAACTATATGCTCTATATTCAACTCTTTTCCAAGAGATATTGCATCTTTTAAATCTTGAGATTCTCTTTGCTCATTGCTAACTACTAAAGTAACTCCTATTACTTCAAAACCATTCTCTTTTAACATACATGCTGAAGTTGATGAATCTACTCCACCACTCAATCCTAAAACTATTCTTTTCTTATTCATATTTTCCTCTATTTTTTTGATATGTGAATTGATCCAATATTATATTTTTTTATTTCGTCTCCTATAAATACTTCTAACATTCCATCTTCTAAAATATCTCCTGCTATTCCGCTTTCTTCTTTATCAAATGTAACAATATTTATTCTCTTACCATATAGATAGTTAACTTTATTAATTTTTTCTAATATCTCTTTCCATTTTCCTTTTTTAAACTCTTGAAAATTATTATAAAAATCTTCAACAACAGTAGCTATAACTTTCTCTAAATCATATGTTTTACTTGTTTTTTCTCTCAATGATATTGCAATACTTTTAGCTTCTTCTAAATTTAAATTATTTATATTTAAACCTATTCCAATAATATAATTATCTCTTATTTTTTCTACTAAAATTCCACTTATTTTTTTCTCATCTAAATATAAATCATTTGTCCATTTAAACTTATAATCTAAATTTTCAATTTTCTTTAATGAGTATAAAAGAGAGTATCCTATTAAAAGAGGTAATTTCATGTACTCCTCTTCTGGTATTTCTATATCATGTTTTAACACAAATGAAAACAATGCGGCTCCTTCTGTAGAAACCCACTTATTTCCTCTTCTTCCTCTTCCCAATGTTTGAACTTTTGCTATTGCTAAATCTCCTTCTATTACATCAGATTTTTCTCTTAAAAACTTATTTGTAGAATCTATCTCATCAAATTTATATATTCTCATATTTTCTCCTTATAAAGAAAAAATTAGGCAGAATTCTGCCTAATTTTTTAGTCGTTATATCCCTCAGGATTTTCTTTATGCCACTTCCAAGCTGTTTCTATTATTGAATCTAACGATGCATACTTAGGTTTCCATTTTAACTCTTTCATTGCTTTCTCTGAGCTAGCAACTAACTTTGCTGGATCGCCTGCTCTTCTTGGAGATACCTCTGCTGGTATTGGATGCTTTGTTACTTTTCTTGCTACATCTATAACTTGCTTAACTGAGAATCCCTCTCCATTACCTAAATTATAAACTGTACTTTCTCCACCATTTTTTAATCTATCTAAAGCTAGTATATGTGCATCTACTAAATCCATTACATGAACGTAATCTCTTATACATGTTCCATCTTCCGTTGGATAATCATCTCCATATATACCTATTTTCTCTCTCTTTCCTAATGCTACTTGTAATATTATTGGAATAAGATGAGTTTCTGGACTATGATCTTCTCCAATTTCTCCTGTTGGATAAGCTCCAGCTACATTAAAATATCTAAGAGCTGTGTATTTTATTCCATATGCGTAGTCATACCATTTTAATAATTTTTCAACCATTAATTTACTTTCACCATAAGGGTTTGTTGGCAAGGTTTCATCTGTTTCTAAAATTGGTATATTTTTAGGTTCACCATATGTTGCTGCTGTCGATGAAAATACAATGTTCTTCACATTATGTTCTTTCATTGTATTTAATAAGTTCATTGATCCAACTACATTATTTTCAAAATATTTAGCTGGATTTGTCATACTTTCTCCTACTAAAGAATCAGCTGCAAAGTGTATAACTCCCTCTATTTTATTCTCTTTAAAAACTTTTTTTAAAAACTCTACATCTCTTAAGTCTCCTAAAGCTAATTTTATATTCTCTGGAATAGCTTCCACATGCCCTGTTTGCATATTATCTAAAACAATTACCTCTCTTTTTGCTTCTAATAAAGCCTTTACTGCATGACTTCCAATGTATCCAGCTCCACCACAAACTAATATTGCCATCTTTATCCTCCTATGGTTTTTTCTTTATTATATTTGCTTTTTAATGTCCAGTCAATCCTTTTAAAACTCTTTATGCTGTATCTTATTTAATTTATTTAAAAAAGATTACATTTGTAAAAATAGCTAGATTATAAATCTAGCTATTTTTTACTATCTTATTTTATTTAAAATTCCCATTCCATATACAGGTCCTGTATGCGAAGCTATAGTTGCTCCTATCTCCATTCTACCTCTATAATCCAATTTTTTTGTTTTTTCTGCAATACTTCTCAATTGGTCTGCAGCCTCTAATTCACTACGAGTTCCACCCCAACCAGTATACATTATTATTGAATTTTTTTCATTTTTAATTAGTTTTTCCATATATGATAAAGCTCCTCTTTCTCCAAGAGCCTTCGCTTCAATACATACTTCTCCATTTTCTAATTTTAAAACTGGTTTAATTTTTAAGAATCCACCAATTACTGACGATGCTCTTCCTATTCTTCCACCTTTTTCTAAATATGAAAGTTCTTTTACAACAAAATAAACTTTCATTTTACTTTTTGTTTCGTCAATCCATTCTATTATCTCATCGAATAACTTTCCTTCTTTTACCATTTTTGCTGCTTCTAAAACTATATGTGCTAAAGCAAATGTTACTACTTTAGAATCTACTATAGCAATATCATCCTCTTTATTTAGCATTCCTCTTGCTACTCTAGCAGCTTGCTGAGTTCCGCTTAATTTACTTGAAATATGAATTGAAATTATTTTTTTATAACCTTTTTCAAGTAACTTTTCATAAAGTTCTTTAAATTCAGCTGGTGATGGTTGAGATGTTTTTGGAACTATATTTTCTTTTAATAATTGTTTCCAAAACTCTCCTTTAGAAATATCTACACCATCTCTATAATATGTATCTCCTGCTAACTTTATTTTTAACGGGATTATGTCCACATCTAAGCCTTTTATCATATCTGGTGTTAAATCTGACGTAGAATCTGTTACAATAGCAATTTCAGGCAATTCAGGGTTTCTATTTGTTATATATATATAGTATGGATAATTTTCCTGTCCTATTACTAAATCTGAATACTTAACTGTAGATTTTATTCCTTTAAGAATTTTATTTGCTTCCTCAGTAGAACCTTTTCCAATACATGCAAATATATTTAATGTTTCACTATTTACACATTCTTTATATGTATTTTCTATAATTTCCTCTAATGTAGCTGCTCTTAATTTTATTTTTCCATTAATTAATGCTATATAATCTCCTTGAGATATCAATAAATCATCAACTTTTGTGTCTCTAACTGCTTGTGTTATCTCAATAGAAGTATTAAATGGAAGTTGCTTTAAGATTTCGTCCATTCCAAAATCTTTATTTTTTACAACGTACTCTCCTTCTAACATTGTTTTAGTTTCTAAAACAGTAACCTCTTTAGAAGATCTTTCTGCTGCCATTTTAGCAGATGATATGATATTTTTATTATTTGGTAAAATAACTATCTTATCAGCTTTTATTTTATTAATTCCTTCTTCTATATCAGCAACACTAGGATTTTGTGTTTGCCCTCCTATTAATACAGCTGTAGCTCCATTATCTAAGAATAAATTACCTAATTCCATATTATCAACAATAGCAAAATATGCTATAGGTTTACTATTTTCATTTTGAACTAGAACTTTACCTTTTTTATCAAGTTTATACTGTTCAGCATCTGCTAAAAGCATATTTTTATGCTGAATCTCCATATTGTCGATTTTTATATTTGATAAATTACCTAATTTACCAGCTATCTCTAAAACTGCTCCTGGATTATTTGTATGTATATGAGTCTTTGTTTTCTTTGACGTTTGAGCACATACCATAGAATCTCCAAAATTTACTATTTTAGATTTATAGTCATCTAAATCAAAATCTCCAGACTCAATTACAAATTCTGTACAATATTTGAATTTTATATCTTCAAATACATGATTTCCAGAGTGTTCCATTATATCTTTTCTCTTAGCTTGAGATTGAACTATTCTCTCTAAGTCATGAAGCATTTCTGGATCTGTAATTGACTTTTCAAAACCTTCTAAAATATAGAATATTCCCTGTCCTCCAGCATCTACTACACCAGCCTCTTTTAATTTTGGTAGTTGATTTGGTGTCTCTTCTACAGCTTCTTTTGCTGCCTCTTTTAAGTAAACTAAAAATGGAATAAAGTCATCTGATGGACCATTATAGATCTCAGCTTCTTCAGCTACTCTTCTTATAACAGTTAGCATTGTTCCTTCTACAGGTTCACTTACAGCTTTATATGCCTTCTCTTTAGCTAATCTAAAAGCTATCTTTACATCATCTACTGTAACTTCCTCTTTAGTTCTAACTCCTTCTAAAAATCCTTGAATAATTTGAGATAAAATTGTTCCAGAATTTCCTCTTGCTCCTAAAAGAATTGCTTCTGAAACTATATCAGCTAATTCTTCCATATCTGGCTCATGATTTAACTTTATTAATTCATTTTCAACTGCTTGTAATGTCATAGACATGTTTGTTCCTGTATCTCCATCTGGTACTGGATATACATTTAAATCGTTTAAAACATCTGAATATTTTGATAACCATCTACTTGCAGCTATTAATAACTTTGTTAGCCTAGTAGAGTTTAATACCTTTACTTCTATATTCATTATTTTCCTCCATTTTTAGAATGTTGGTGGATTTACCACCCAAAGAGCTCTAGCTCTTTTATCTGAATTATTTTTAAATCTATGTTTTTGACTAGATTTAAAATAGAAACTATCTCCTTCATGTAAACTATGAACTGTTTCTTCTATATATATATCTAAACTTCCTTCAAGAATAAATATAAACTCTTCTCCATGGTGAGTATAGTAACTTCTTCCACTTTCACCACCAGGACCAATCTCATATAAAATTGGCTCCATACTTTTCTCTATATTTGATGATGTTAATAAAGAAATTGTTGTATTTGAATCAACACTTTCTACATATTTTCTTTCTTTTGCTCTAATTAAATCTGAATTTTTCTTTACTTCTTCATCCTCAATCAGATAACTAACTCTTACATCTAATGAATTTGCTATTTTTTTTAAGTTCTCAATTGAAGGAGATGCTTTTCCTTGCTCTATTTGTGATAAAAAACTAGCTGATAAATCAACCATTGTTGCTAACTCTCTTAATGATAATGATTTTTCATTTCTACTTTTTTTTATTCTCTCTCCTATACTCACTTTTTATTCATCCTCCTCTAAGATTTTATATAGTTCAAATAGACTATGGAGAACTGCTTTTTTTCTTATCTTTTCCCTATCCCCTGTGAAATTGAATTTAAAGCTTACTATCTTTTCTTTAACTTTAACTCCAATATAAACTAATCCTACAGGTTTTTCCTGAGTTCCACCACCAGGACCTGCAACTCCTGTTGTAGAAATTCCTACATCGGTTGTTAATCCATTCACCATTTTTTCTGCTACTTCTTTACTAACAGCTCCATATTTTTCTATTAAATTTTTGTCTACTTTTAATCGACTTACCTTTGATTCGTTACTATATGTTATTATTCCCTCTTGAAAATATTCTGATATTCCTGGTATTGTAACAAACGTTGAAGATAACATTCCTCCTGTACAAGATTCTGCTACAGAAAGTGAATAATTTTTCTTTTTTAAAATATTAAAAATTTTATCTTCAATTTTTTCTTTATCTTCGCCTAATATATATTTTCCTATACTATTATATATCTTTTCCTTGATTTTTTCCACTGTGATTTTATGTCTATTTGATGTTTGCATCCTAACTATTATACCATAATCCTTAACTAAAAACTCATACTCTATATTAGGATCTATGAAATACTCTTTAATCTTCTCTTCCAGTATTGATTCTGGAATTCCAGAAACTATTATATCTTTAATATAAATTGGATCTAAATCAACACAAAATTTTTCTGTATAAAATTTTAAAAATTTTGGAAACATATTATATAATTCTCTAGGTACTCCTGGGAATGCTGCAATTCCATCAATATAAAATGCTGGTGCCATCCCTACATCATTTTTTATTGAAATTGCTCCTTCTGGCTTTTCAACCTCTTTATGATTTTTATCTAAAAACTGGATATTTAATTTTTTAAATTTTTCTTTTAACTCTTCCAATTCTCCATCATCTATTATAAATTTTTTATTTAAAAATTTTCTTATTGCCTCTTTAGTTAAATCATCATCTGTTGCACCTAATCCTCCAGATAATATCACTAAATCACTTGTTTGTTTAGCAAATACTAAAGCCTTTTCTATTTTTTCTAATGAATCTCCTACCGTTAATTTAAAATCAATTTTTATTCCAACTTTATTTAATTCTTCAGCCATAAATACACTATTTGTATCTAAAGTTGCTCCATTTAAAAGTTCTGTTCCAACTAATATTAAAGTACATCTCATTTTATCTACCTCTTAGAAAAATATTGTCCATATACAAACCATTAAAAAATTCCCAATAACTCCAGCTAAAAAGTCATCTAAAACAACTCCAACTCCATTTCCAAAAAATTGCGATTTATAAATAGGACCTATTTTAGTTATATCAAAAAATCTAAAGATTACAAATCCTATTATTATAGCCATAATAGTTTGAAATATATCAACTGGATTTATTAAAAAAAGTGTCGTCAAAAATCCTAATACCTCATCTATTACAACTTTTTGGGGATCTTTCTCTTTAAAAATTTCTCTTTCTGCTATATCGCAAATATAAACAGAAATTGCAAAGAATGTCATTAAAAACATAAAGTAAAACGAGTTATAAATCATATTATTTGGAAATATTTTTTTTAAAAGTACCAATCCTACATATATTGGAATTCCTCCTAGAGTTCCAAAAGTTCCTGGAGCTACTGGCATCTCTCCTAAACCAAATACTGTTGCTAAATTTTTAACTACTTTTCTATTCATTAAAACACTCCTTTTTCATAGTTATAAGGTTTATACATTCCCTTTCCATCTAGAATATCTTTTATCTCCTCAGGTGTTTCAGTTGTAAACTCTAAAACTAGTTCAGAGATTCCAATTTTTTCTAAATATTTTCTATCTTTAAGTATATTTAATGGCTTTTCTAAATAAATCTCACTATTTCCTATACTATTTTTTATTATTGTAAACTTATCTCCTTGCTCATTTTCTATAACCTTTACTTCTTCATCTCCTAAAGATAACTCTGTATACATAGCTCTTGGTCTTCCATATGCTAATATAGCTTTTTTTATTTTTGTTTCTCCCATCTCTTCTAATCTTCTATAACTAATTTCAGGAGAAACTATAATTGTGTCTATTTTCTCTATATTAGAGAAGTGGTCAAAGGCATAACGATTTGATATATTTAAATTCCATCCCAGTGTTATTTGTGTATTTTTATTTTCTAAAGCTTGGTATAAATTACTTGCCATTTTATTTGATAAATCTATTTTTTCTAAATTTTCTTCTCTTGCTACATCATACCCTTTAAAATATATCTTATCTATTCCGTAAGAAATTAAAATATTTTTTTGTTCATCTGTTGAAACTATTGCTGATAATATACTACTTTTTTCACTAACCTCTTTTTTAGATAATTTTACTAACTCATTACAGCTTTCTTTCCTATAACTTAATATTAACTTTTCTAGAAGAAGTTTTACCGCATCTCTTTTTAATTGTTTTAACGTAGAAATTGGTAAAAATATATTCTCATCTATTTCAATATTTTTTATAAATCCAACAAATGTTGTATCACCTATCTCTAATAACTTCTCACTTATAACATCCTGTGATGTACCTTTATTTTTAGCTTTTTCTATTGTCTCTTCGCTTTCTAATGATACTTTTATTAGTTCAAATCTATTATTTAATGTTGAAACTATTACTTTAGCTCTCTCTCCAATTTTACCTTTGAATTCTATATCTATAACATGTTTTTTATCTGTTGTTTTCATTTTTGATTCAATTAAATCACTAATTTCTTTAGAGTAATTTCTATATATATACTTTGTTTCTTTTGGAATATCTCTTAATATTAAAGTTTCTCCAATGTTAGCTTCTCTTTTACTTCTCTCAAATCTAGTATCTATTTTATTTATATAAGTTCCACCAATTTTTTCATAATCTTTGGATAAAAAAGTTATTCCATCTCCTAAGATTATTTTTTCTTTCAATTTTAATTCTTTTCCATTAAATTCTCCTAGATTTTTTCCTAAATGGCTGGCAAAACTTTTATTCATTATATCTTTTCTATCTTTATAAAAATACCCAGTACTATAACCTCTATTAAATATTTGTGAACTTTTTTCTTCAATGTTATTTCCATCAATTAACTCTTTATAATAATTAACTGTTTGAAATACATAATTAGGTTCTTTCATTCTTCCTTCTAACTTAATACTATCTATCCCAATCTCTTTTAATTTTTGAATTTCATCGTATCCATATAACTGATCTTTTGGGCTTAAAGTATACCCTTCATCATTTCCATCAGAAGTATATTTTTTTCTACAAGGTTGTGCACACATTCCTCTATTTCCACTACGTCCACCTATAAAACTGCTCATATAGCAATTCCCTGAATAAGATATGCATAATGCTCCTGAAACAAATATCTCTAACTCAATATCACTTTTTTCTCTTATTTCTTTTATCTCTTCAAAAGTTAACTCTCTAGGTAAAACAGCTCTTTCAAAACCAATAGATTTTAAATAATTTGCCTCTATATGATTTGCTACAGTCATTTGTGTACTTCCATGTAGCTCTAACCCAGGAAAATTAATTTTTATAAACTCTGCTAATCCAAAATCTTGAACAATAACTGCATCTAATCCATGTTTATATAGTTCTCTTAAATTTATAGCTATTGCTTCTATCTCAACATCCATCATTATAGTATTCAATGTTAAGAATACTTTTACTCCTCTTGCATGTGCATAATCTAATGCTTCTTTATACTCTTCTAAAGTCAAATTTACAGCATTCCTTCTTGCACCAAAACCTTTTAATCCCATGTATATCTCGTCTGCACCTGCTTTTATAGCGGCGTGAAATCTTTCAATGCTTCCTGCTGGAGCAACTATTTTCATATTTTTCCTCTTTCTATATCTTTGATTATTTTTTCTATTTTTTGTTTTAACTCCTCTAAACTTCCATTATTTTCAATTAAAATATCTGCTTTTATATTTCTTTCTTCTCTAGACATTTGAGCAGCTATTATTTTATTTATTAGAGCAACGTCAATATTATCCCTATTTTTAATTCTTTCTATTTGGACCTTTAAATCTATATCTACAACTATTACCTTATCACAATATCTCTCTAAATTAACTTCAAACAATAATGGAACATCAAAAATTACAATCTCTTTTTTATCTTTAAATTCTAAATATTTTTTTTTATATATATCTACAACTCTAGGATGAACTATTCCATTTAATATATTTAATTTTTTTGAGTTATTAAAAACCTCTTTTTTTAATAATTCTTTATCTACAGAATTACTTTTTAAATTTATAAACTCTTTTCCGAGTTTTTCTTTTATTTCCTCTTTTACTTGTTCAGTTTCTAAAATGTCTTTAGCTATTAAATCAGCATCAAAAACTTTAATTCCCATAGATAAAAAGATTTTACTAACTGTAGATTTTCCACTTCCTATGCCACCAGTTAATCCTAATATCATTGCCATCTCCTTAAAATAGAATATACTATATTCTAACATATTTTCTGATTTTTTTTATAAAAAAAAGAGTGAAATGTTAATTTCACTCTTGGTTTCATATCTATATTAAGCTGCAGTTACTTCTTTAGCTATTGGTCCCTTGTTTCCTTCTTCTACGATAAATGAAACATTTTGACCCTCTTCTAAAGTTCTAAATCCATCCCCGATAATTCCAGTAAAGTGTACGAAATAATCTTTCCCCTCTTCACATGTTACAAAACCAAATCCTTTTTCTTTGTTAAACCATTTAACAGTTCCCTTTAACATCTTAACCTCCAAATAATATAAAAATATATATAAGTCCCCCTAGGCACTTTATGGATATATTATACATTAAACAATTCTAATTTGCAATACATTTTGTTTGTTTTTTGAAGAAAAAAAAGTTTTTGTATACAATAATTAAAATTTAGGACATTTTTTTTATTTTGTTTATTATTGTAGTATTCAAATAAAAAAAGGAGAACTACAATGTAGTTCTCCTTTCAAACGAATTAGAATTAAACTAATTCGATTATAGCCATCTCAGCAGAATCTCCCTTTCTTACAGAAGTTCTGATGATTCTTGTGTATCCACCGTTTCTCTCAGCGTACTTTGGTGCTAAATCATTAAATAACTTAGCTACAGCCTCTTCGCTTCTTAAGAAAGCGAAAGCTTGTCTTCTGTGCGCAAGAGTTCCTTTTTTACCAAGAGTAACCATTCTCTCAGCAAACTTTCTAAGCTCTTTTGCTCTAGTAACAGTAGTTTCTATTCTATCTGATAAAATTAGAGATATTGTTAAGTTCATTAACATAGCTTTTCTATGGTCAGCTCTTCTCCCTAACTTTCTATATGATTTATTGTGGTTCATTAGTCAGTTAGCCTCCTTATCTAATTATTCTACAGATCCATTTCCATTTAGATCGAACCCAAGTTCTTTCATCTTTTCAAGGATCTCATCTAGTGATTTTCTTCCTAGATTCTTTATTTTTAGAAGTTCGTTCATTGACATTCTTGCCAACTGTCCAACTTCCTCTATTCCAGCTTTCTTTAAACAGTTAAATGATCTAACTGTTAAATCTAGCTCTTCTATTCTTGTATTTAATACATCATCAGCCTTAGCAGTTGATGTAGGAGTTTCCTCCTCTTCCTCAAGATCTACTCTTAAGTGATCCATTCTATTTCCTAAGTCAAGGAACGGATCTAAATGATACTTTAGAAGCTCTATTGCATAAGAAATAGCATCTCTTATCTCAACACTTCCGTCTGTTTCTATGTTTAAAGTTAACTTATCGAAATCAGTCATTCTTCCAACCATTGTATCCTGAACTGAGTAAGATACTTTTCTGATTGGTGTATATATAGCATCAACTGCTATAAAATCTACAGCCCAATCTTTTTTCTCTATCTCTTCAGCAACAACAAATCCTTCACCAGTATCAACTATGAATTCCATATCGATCTCTCTATCTGTAGTTAATGTACAAATAATTTGATCTGGATTTACAATCTCTAATCCGATATCTGGTATTATATCAGCAGCTGTAACAGTCTTAGGTCCCTTTGCAGAAAGAGTCATTTTTCTTTCTCCAGCAGTTTCTGCCTTTATTACTACCTCTTTTACATTTAGCATTATTTCAGTTACAGCCTCTTTAACACCTTCCATAACTGAAAACTCGCTTAGTACTCCGTCGATTCTAACACCTTTAACGGCAGCACCAGGTATAGATGATAGTAAAACTCTTCTCAAAGCATTACCAATTGTATGTCCATATCCTCTATATAAAGGTTCTATAACATATTGACCAGAAAAGTCACTTGTTTTTAATTCGGTAATGTTAATACCCTTAGCATGTTTTTCTATTTTTAACATTTAATCAACTCCTGTCAAAGGATTTATTATCTTGAATAGAACTCAACTATTAAAGCTTCGTTTAGATCGAAATCTAAATCGTCTTTAGTTGGGTTCTGAAGAACTTTTCCTGCGAAGTTAGCTTTATCTAACTCTAACCATGCTGGAACTGTTTTCTCTTCTACTGCAGATTTGATTAACTCGATATTTTTTGAGTTCTCAATTACAGATACTACATCCCCTGCTTTTACTCTATAAGATGCGATGTTAACTCTTCTTCCGTTAACAGCAACGTGTCCGTGAGACACTATTTGTCTAGCTTGTCTTCTAGTTTTAGCGAATCCTAGTCTGTAAACTACGTTCTCTAATCTTCTCTCTAAATATTGGATTAAAGTTAAACCAGTAACTCCATCCTTTCTTGAAGCCTCATCATATAATTTTCTGAATTGCTTCTCCATTACATTGTATATAAATTTAGCTTTTTGCTTTTCGTTTAACTGAATTGCATACTCTGTAGGCTTTCTATTTGCATTTGGTCTTGGCCCTCTATTAGAAGATTTGTTAACTCCTAAAACAACTGGGTCGATTCCAAGAGCTCTACATTTCTTTAAAACAGGTTGTCTATTTCTTGCCATCTCTTTATTGTTCCTCCTTACACTTAATAAATTTCTACGATAATGAGCTTAGAAAAGTGTATTACACTCTTCTTCTTTTTGGTGGTCTACATCCGTTGTGTGGAACTGGAGTTACGTCAGTTATCTTTGTAACCTCTAATCCTGCTGCCTGTAGAGATCTTATACATGCTTCTCTACCTGATCCAGGTCCTTTCACTTTTACTTCAACCTTCTTCATTCCGTTTTCCATTGCAATATGAGCTGCTTGCTCTGCTGCGATTTGAGCTGCGAATGGAGTTCCTTTTTTAGTTCCCTTAAAACCAGAAGTTCCTCCTGATTTCCAGCTTACTACTTTACCTTCCACATCAGTAATTGCTACTATTGTGTTGTTGAAAGTTGAGTGTATATGAGCTACTCCGTTAGGAATATTTTTCAATTTCTTCTTGATTTTAGCTACTTTCTTCTTAGCCAATTTAGCTACCTCCTTACGATAAAATTCCGTTCTTATATACTACAATTAGCTTTAAACTATCTCTTTATAGGCTTTTTAGGTCCTTTTCTAGTTCTTGCATTTGTTTTTGACTTTTGTCCTCTTACTGGTAAGTTCATCTTGTGTCTTGAACCTCTGTAACATCTGATGTCCATAAGTCTCTTTATTGCAAGTCTGATCTCTTTTCTAAGATCTCCCTCTACCTTGATAGTTTCAACAATGGCTCTGATTTTGTTTAACTCTTCTTCAGTTAAATCCTTTACTCTAGTGTCAAAGTTTACTCCTGCTTCTGTTAATACTTTTTGTGAAGTTGGTTTTCCAATTCCGTAAACGTAAGTTAGAGCAATCTCTATTCTTTTGTTTCTAGGAATATCTACTCCTGCGATTCTAGCCAAAATTTTTCCTCCTCTTCCGAAAATTTTATATATCCGTCAGTATATTAACTGACTAAGACTTTCTTCGGTATGCCTCTTTCGAGTACTAGCTCTACAGCCTAACATACCTTTACAGTACTTCCCATGTCAGTACTAGTTTGCAAAACTTTTCAAGTTATCCTTGTACTTGTTTGTGCTTAGGGTTTTCACAGATTACTCTGATTTTCCCGTGTCTCTTGATAACTTTACATTTGTCACAAATAGGCTTAATTGATACTCTTACTTTCACTTAATTACCTCCTCTCGTGATCATAACTTTACTTTTTTCTGTATACTATTCTTCCCCTAGATAAATCATATGGAGAAATTTGTACCGTTACTTTGTCTCCAGGTAAAATTTTAATGTAATTCATTCTCATTTTACCAGAGATGTGCCCTAAAATTGTGTGTCCATTTTCTAATTCAACCTTAAACATCGCATTTGGAAGGGCCTCTAATATAGTTCCTTCTAATTCGATAACATCCTTTTTCGACATACTACCTCCTATCGAACAGAAATTCATATTATTTTAACATTTATTTTACAAAAAGTCTAGCTAATTTTTAACATTTTTATTGTTATTTTTATTAGTCTAACTCAGTTAAAACAACAGGTTTTCCATCTATTATGGCAACAGTGTGCTCGAAATGTGCTGAACGCTTCCCATCTCTTGTTACTACTGTCCATCCATCATTAGTTATATTCACTTTGTAAGTTCCAATGTTAACCATTGGTTCTATAGCTAAAACCATACCTTCCTCGATTTTTAACCCTCTACCTTTTCTACCAAAGTTTGGGATACAAGGATCTTCATGCATAGCTTTTCCTACTCCGTGCCCAGCAAAATCTTTAACTACAGTAAATCCATTTGATTCTACATATTTTTGGATTGCATTTCCTATATCACCAAGTCTATTTCCTGCAACTGCTTCTTCAATTCCAATTCTTCTCGCTTCTCTAGTAACATCAATTAATTTTTGTGATTCTTCATCAATTTCACCTACTGCATATGTTATTGCTGAATCTCCATAAAATCCATCTATTCTTGCTACTACATCAACACTTACAATATCTCCATTTTGAAGAATTTTGTCATTTTTTGGAACCCCATGAACTACCTCTTCATTTACAGAGATACAAGAACCTGCTGGATAAGGATTTATTGGTCCTCCAACACCTATTGTAGCTGGTTCTGCACCATTATCAATTAAATAATCTTCAATAATTTTATTTAATTCATATGTAGAAATTCCAGGTTTTATATATTTTGGTAGATATTCTGTATATAATCTTGCAATTAATTGACATGGTTTTTTTATTTTTTCTATTTCTTCTCTAGTTTTTATTATAACCATAATTTTCCTTTCTGGGTTTCTAAAGTTATCCTAAAATATTAAAGATTTCCTTTGCAATTTCATTTATCTCTTTAGTTCCGTCTAACTCTACCATTACTCCTCTTTCAGAGTAGAAATTAAATAGAGGTGCTGTCTGCTCATGATATGCAGATAATCTTTTTTCAACAGTGTCCTTATTATCATCTTTTCTTATGATTAAGTCCGATCCACAGTAATCACATTTACCCTCTACTTTTGGTGGATTATTTTCAATATGGAAAGATGCTCCACAGTTTGGACAAACTCTTCTTCCAACTACTCTTCCAACTATTAATGAATCTGGAACATTTAAAGAGATAACTTTATCTAAATTCATATTTAATTCTTTTAATAGTACCTCTAATGCTTCTGCTTGCGCTAATGTTCTTGGAAATCCATCTAAAATAAATCCTTTTTTACAGTCTTCCTGTGATAATCTATCTTTTATTATTCCTATTATAGTTGAATCTGGAACTAATTTTCCTTCATCCATAAATTTCTTAGCTTCCATTCCCATTTCAGTTCCTTCTGATATAGCAGCTCTTAGCATATCACCAGTTGAAATTTGTGGAATTCCATATTTATCAATTATGAATTTCGCTTGTGTTCCTTTTCCAGCACCTGGTGCTCCGAATAACATTATATTCATTACATTCATCTCCTTTATTAAAAATAAAAAGGGCACGACATATGCCGTGCCAAGATTTTATAAAAATCCCTTATACTCTTTCATGATAAGGTGAGCATCTATCTGTTGTACAGTATCTAGTGCTACCCCTACTACTATTATTATTCCTGTTCCACCAAAGAATATTGGTAGTCCAAAAGCTTTAAATAGTACCATAGGTGCAATTGCGATTAAAGCTAAAAATATAGCTCCACCCCAAGTTATTCTAGTTACAACTCCTTCAAGATAATCAGCCGTATCTGCTCCAGGTCTAATACTTGGAATCGTACCTCCACCTTGTTTTAAGTTTTCTGCAACCTTTTCAGGATCGAAAACTATTGAAGTATAGAAGAACGAGAAGAATATAATTACAGCAGCATATAGTATTAAATATACAGGATGCTGGTCACCAAATATTCTAGCAAGTATTACCTTTCCAGAAAACTCTCCGGGAAGCATGTTTACTACTAAAGAAGGTATCATCATCACCACTGAAGCGAAAATTACAGGCATTACTCCTGAACTATTTAACTTCAATGGAATATATGAATTCTGACCCATTCCATTATTTCCAGCAAATCCTCTTCCTACATAGTGAACTGGTATTTTTCTTTGCCCTAATTGGAATACAACAATTCCCGCAATTGTTATAATTGCAGCAATCCCCACTAATAACAAAACAGGAATAAGAAACTTACTCCCTCTCATATCTTGTATAGTTTGAATAACAGCTCCTGGAGCTCCTGAAATAACATTTAAAAAGATTAGTAGCGAAACTCCATTACCTATACCTTTGATAGATATTTGTTCCCCTACCCACATTAAAAATATTGTTCCTGCCGTTAAAGTTGTTATTGTTGTTAAGAAAAATGTAAACCCTGGTGTTGTTACTAATCCTACCGATTGTAACCAAGTGCATACCCCAATTCCTTGGACTATAGCTATTACAATTGTTAGGTATCTAGTCCATTGAGTAATCTTATTTCTTCCTGATTCTCCCTCTTTTTGAATTTCTTCAATTTTAGGGATAATTACAGCAAGCAAACTAAATACGATTGATGAATTGATATATGGTACAATTCCCAATGCAAATATAGATACTCTTTGGAAAGCCCCACCTGAGAACATATTAATATATCCTAGTAAATCACTTTGCGCAGTCATTTGAGCCAAACGATCAATGTCCACACCAGGAGCAGGGATATATGTCCCTACCCTAGCTACTAGGAACATTAATAAGGTGAAGATGATTCTCTCTCTCAGTTCCGGAATTTTAAATATACCTCTAAGCTTCGTTTCAAACTTTTCAATTAAACCCAAAATTCTTCACCTCACATTGAAATAACTAGTCTTTTAATTACTTGTTATTTTTTGCTACATCAGCAAAAGTTTTAACTTCAAGAATCTCTACAGATCCACCTTTTGCTTCGATAGCTGCTTTCGCAGAAGCAGAAACTTTGTGAGCTTTTACAGATACTTTCTTCTCTAGCTCTCCGTTTCCTAAAACTTTGATTCCAGCAAGAGTTTTCTTGATAACACCAGCAGCTACTAATAACTCTGGAGTTACTTCTGTTCCCTCTTCGAATCTATTTAAATCACATAAGTTTATTATTGCATAATCTTTTCTGAATATTGCGTTAGAGAATCCTCTCTTTGGAGTTCTTCTGTATAAAGGCATTTGTCCACCCTCGAAGTAAGGTTTTACCCCTCCTCCAGCTCTAGAGTTTTGTCCATTGCTTCCTTTTCCAGCAGTCTTTCCTAATCCAGAAGACTCTCCTCTTCCGATTCTTTTTCTAGCTTTTCTTGGTACAGAAGGCTTTAATTCATTTAATTTCATTGATTATTGCACCTCCTCTACTTTTATTAGGTAAGATATTTGAGCAATTTTCCCCATTAATTCTGGAGTTACATTGTGCTCTCTAACATCATTCATCTTCTTAAGCCCTAGCGACTTTGCAGTTGCTATATGGTTAGGCTTTCTTCCGATTATGCTTTTTACAAGCTCTATTCTAAGCTTTGCCATCTTTTTTTACCTCCTAGCTTAAGATTTCCTTTACTTCTTTTCCTCTTAAAGCTGCAACTTCTTCAGCAGTTCTTAATGCTGCTAATCCTTCAATTGTAGCTCTTGCAACGTTGAACTTATTTCTTGATCCTTTAATTTTTGTAAGGATATTATGTACTCCTGCTAACTCAAGAATCTCTCTACAAGATGATCCTGCGATAACTCCAGTACCTTCATAAGCTGGTGCCATCCATATAGATGTTGCTCCCCATTTACCAACGATTTCGTGAGGAATAGTAGTTCCTTTTAATGAAACCTTTACCATGTTTTTCTTAGCAGAAGCGATTGCTTTTCTGATTGCATCAGGTACACCATTCGCTTTTCCTAGTCCTATTCCTACGTTTCCTTCAGCGTCTCCTACAGCAGCTAAAACAGAGAAAGATATAGTTCTTCCTCCTTTAGTTGTCTTAGAAACTCTAGAAATCTTCAATAATTTCTCTTGAAATTGTTTTTCTTCTTTAACTAACTTAGACAAGTGAAGTCCTCCTCTCTACAAGAATTAGAATTTAAGTCCTGCTTCTCTTGCAGCCTCTGCAAGGGCAGCTACTCTTCCTGTGTATTTATATCCAGATCTGTCAAATACTATAACAGATATTTCTTTTGCTACAGCTCTTTCAGCGATTGCTTTTCCAACAAGCTTAGCAGACTCGATGTTTCCACCGTGCTTTACATTTCCTTTGATCTCTTTATCGATAGTAGATGCAGAAACTAAAGTTACTCCATTTACGTCATCAACTAATTGAGCAAAAATGTTGTTGTTTGATCTATATATAGAAAGTCTTGGTCTCTCAGCTGTACCAGAAATCTTGCTTCTGATAGATAAGTGCTTTCTTCTTCTAATAGCGTCTCTATTAACTCTCTTAAACAACTTTTTAACCTCCTTATTCTCAGCACACTAACATTTTTTAGTTAGTATTATGATTTCTTACCTTCTTTTCTTCTGATTACTTCGTCAGAATACTTAACTCCTTTTCCTTTGTAAGGCTCTGGAGCTCTCTTAGATCTGATGTCAGCAGCAACTTGTCCTACTACATCTTTCTCTATTCCTTCAATGTGGATAGTTGTATTTTTCTCAACTGTCATTTTGATTCCTTCAACAGCATTGATTACAACTGGGTGAGAATAACCTAAAGCCATCTCTAATCCAGCATTTTTCTCAGTAGCTCTGTATCCAACTCCAACAAGTGTAAGAGTTTTCTTGAAACCTTCAGATACTCCAACAACCATGTTGTTTAAAAGTGCTCTTGTAGTTCCGTGTATAGCTCTTACAGCTGGTAGATCGTTTGGTCTTGCAACTGTGATCTCATTGTTTTCTACATTTATTGTTAACTCTTCGTTAAATTTTTTAGTTAAAGTACCTTTAGGTCCTTTTACAGTAACTACGTTTCCTGCAGCTAATGTAACTTCTACCCCAGCAGGTACCACTATGATCTTTTTACCTACTCTTGACATATGGCTACCTCCTAGTTATTACCAAACGAATGCAAGAATTTCTCCACCCATGTTCTCTCTTCTAGCAGTTCTATCTGTTACGATTCCTTTAGAAGTTGAAACAATAGCGATTCCTAAACCTGATAATACTCTTGGCATATCCTCTACAGAAGAATAAACTCTTCTTCCTGGCTTAGATATTCTCTTGATTCCTTTGATTACTCTTTCTTTTCCGTCATACTTTAAGTATACTCTTATATTCTTTTTATTTCCATCTGTTACAATTTTATAGTTAGAAATATATCCCTCTTCTTTTAAAATCTCAGCGATTCTCTCTTTTACGTTAGAGTGAGGAACATCTGTTTTCTCATGCATTACAGCATTTGCATTTCTAACTCTTGTTAACATATCTGCAATTGGATCTGTTAAAAACATCTATTAAATCCTCCTTTCATCAATTACCAAGATGACTTCTTCACACCTGGAATAAGTCCAGCACCTGCTAATTGTCTGAACTTAACTCTCGAAATTCCGAATTCTCTCATGAATCCTCTTGGTCTTCCATCTAATTGACATCTATTTTTCTTTCTAACTTCTGAAGAGTTCTTAGGTAATTTGTTTAGCTCAAACATAGCTTCCATATCTCCCTCGTTGATTCTCTTCTTCAGCTCAGCTCTTTTTTCAGCATATTTGTCGCATAAAGTTGTTCTTTTAACTTCTCTAGCGATCATTGACTTTTTAGCCATTTATTATTAACCTCCTCACTATTTACTTTTTAAAAGGCATTCCGAATGCCTTAAGTAAAGCTCTTCCTTCTTCATCTGTTTTAGCTGAAGATACTATAGTGATAGACATTCCTAAAAGCTTGTCAACTTTATCAAATTCGATCTCAGGGAAAACTAATTGATCTCTTAATCCTAAAGAGTAGTTTCCTCTTCCGTCGAATGAATCCGCTGGAACTCCTTCGAAGTCTCTTACTCTTGGAAGAACTACATTTACTAATCTATCTAGAAAATCGTACATTCTCTCTTTTCTTAAAGTAACTTTTGCACCGATTGGCATTCCTTCTCTTAACTTAAATCCAGCTTCTGATTTTTTTGCTTTTCTTACAACTGGCTTTTGTCCTGTGATTATTGCTAAATCAGCCATTGCAGCATCGATTAACTTAGAGTTTTGAGTTGCCTCTCCTACTCCCATGTTAACAACGATTCTGTCTAATTTTGGACATTCCATAACGTTAGATAATCCTAACTCTTTTATTAAGTTAGCAACTATTGTTTCGTTATATAACTTATGATATCTAGAAACGTATTTAGACACTTACGTTCTCCTCCTCTCTTATAAAGTTTCTCCAGATACTTTAGAGTATCTTACTTTTTTACCGTCCACAAACTTGTATCCAACTCTAGTTGGTTTACCAGCTTTCTCATCAAATAACATTACTTTTGAAGAGAACATTGGAGCTGGTTTAGTTACAACTCCACCTTGTGGGTTTATTTGTGAAGGTTTCATATGTTTTGTGATCATATTGATGTTCTCAACAACGATCTTTCCTTTTTTAGGGAATACTTTTAAAACCTTACCTGTTTTTCCTTTATCTTTTCCAGATATTACGTAAACTGTATCTCCAGTTTTTACATGTAATGACTCTGGTACAAATTTAATCTTAGGTTTAGCCACGACAATTAGCCTCCTCTCTCAATTATATTACTTCTGGAGCTAGTGAAACTATCTTCATGAAGTCTTTAGCTCTTAATTCTCTTGCAACTGGTCCGAATATTCTTGTTGCTTTTGGTTCATTATTGTTATTTAAGATAACAGCTGCGTTATCATCAAATTTAATATATGATCCATCTTCTCTTCTTAATTCTTTTCTTGTTCTAACAATAACTGCTTTTACTACGTCTCCTTTTTTAACGTTTCCACCAGGTATTGCTTCCTTAACTGATGCCACAACAATGTCACCGATTCTTCCGAATCTTCTTCTAGATCCTCCAAGAACTCTTATAACCATAAGTTTTTTAGCTCCCGAGTTATCAGCAACATTAAGGATAGTTTGTTGTTGTACCATTAAATTATCCTCCTCTCAACAATAATTTGGATTATTATCTAGCTTTCTCTATAATATCAACTAGTCTCCATCTCTTATCTCTAGATAATGGTCTAGTTTCCATGATTCTTACTTTATCTCCAGTTTGAGCTACGTTGTTCTCGTCATGTGCTTTGAACTTCATAGTCTTCTTAACTCTCTTTTTGTAGATTGGGTGTAATGTCATTGTTTCGATAGCAACAACTATCGTCTTGTCCATCTTATCAGAAACAACGATTCCTTCTCTTACTTTTCTCTCGTTTCTCAAGATTTTGACCTCCTCTTCTTAAGAATCTATATCCTAACTTTAAGATTTAATTATCTTTCGTTTAATATAGTGTTTATTCTTGCGATCTCTCTTCTTACTTCTCTAATCTTAGCAGTGTTAGTTACTTGTCCTAATGAAAGTTGAAACTTTAGGTTGAAAAGTTCTTCCTTAAGCTCTTTACACTTTACTACTAAGTCTTCAGTAGATATTTCTCTTATTTCCTTAGCTCTCATTAGTTCTCACCACCATTCTCTCTTTTTACAATCTTACATCTGATAGGAAGTTTCATAGAAGCTTTTCTTAAAGCTGCTATTGCTTTCTCTTCAGTAACACCAGATACCTCGAACATTATTCTTCCAGGTTTAACTACTGCTACCCAACCTTCTACGTTTCCTTTACCTTTACCCATTCTTACTCCAGCTGGTCTAGCAGTAATTGGCTTATCAGGGAATATTCTAATGAAAGTCTTACCTTCTCTTTTGAATGTTCTGTTGATTCCAACTCTACAAGATTCAATCTGTCTGTTTGTTATCCATGCTGGCTCAAGGGCTTGTAATCCGTAATCTCCGAAAGCAACAGTGTTACCTCTTTGAGCTGTACCCTTCATTCTTCCTCTAAACATTTTTCTATGTTTCGTTCTTTTAGGCATTAACATGATTACGCTTCCCCTCCTTCCTTCTTAGTTGGAAGTACTTCACCGTGGAAGATCCAAACCTTGATTCCAAGAGCTCCATATGTTGTATGAGATGTAGCTGTTGCATAGTCGATATCTGCTCTTAATGTATGTAGAGGTACTTTTCCTTCTACTACCCACTCAGATCTTGCGATCTCAGCACCATTTAATCTTCCAGAAACCATAACTTTGATTCCTTTTGCTCCTGCTTTCATTGCTCTCATAACAGCTTGGCTTACTGCTCTTTTGTAAGCTACTCTTTTCTCGATAGATGTAGCTATATTTTCTGCAACTAAAGTTGCATCTTTATTAAATTCTTTAACCTCTTGAACTTTAACTGTAACTTTTCTTCCAGTCATTGCTTCAAGTTTAGCTCTTAATGATTCTATTTCAGAACCTTTTCTTCCGATGATTATTCCAGCTTTAGCTGTGTGTATTAAAACTACAACGTGTGACGGAGAAGTTCTCTCGATTTTTACCTTCGAAATTCCCGCGTGGAAGTAGTTCTTTTTGATCATTTCTCTGATCTTTGTATCTTCATGGAAGAACTTTGCGTATTCTTTTTTATCTGCATACCAGATAGAATCCCAAGTTCTTGTTATTCCAAGTCTCAGTCCTCTAGGGTCTACTTTTTGTCCCACAGTCTTACCTCCTTACTACTTTTCAGACACTGCCACAACAATGTGTGCTGTTGGTTTTCTTATTATATCTGCTCTTCCCATCGCTCTTGGCATTATTCTCTTAAGCGCTGGTCCGTCGTTTATCATTATAGTTGATACTACTAACTTCTCCTCATCCATGTTGAAGTTGTTAGTTGCATTAGCAATTGCTGATGCTAGTGTTTTCTTTATAAATCTAGCTGCTTTTTTGTTAGTAAATTCTAACGTATCTAAAGCTTCTAATGCTGATTTTCCTCTCACTAAGTCTGCTACAAGTCTAGCTTTTCTTGGAGATAATCTTACGAATCTAGTTATTGCTCTAGCTTCCACTAGTCCAACCTCCTTTTCCTACTATCAATTTATTAATTTAAAATCGATTATTTTTTCTTTTTCTTTTTGTCTACACCGTGACCATAGTATGTTCTAGTTGGTGCGAACTCACCTAGTTTATGTCCAACCATTTGCTCAGTTACATGAACTGGTATGTGCTTTTTACCATTGTAAACACCAAATGTTAATCCTATAAAGTTAGGGAATATTGTTGATCTTCTAGACCAAGTCTTTATTACCGCTTTTATATTCTCAGTAGCTACTGCTTCCTCAACTTTTTTCATTAAGTGGTGGTCACAAAAAGGTCCTTTTTTTAATGATCTAGCCATTACCTATTAGCCTCCTCTCGAAAATTACTTTTCGTTTCTTCTTCTTACGATAAACTTGTCTGAAGTTTTTCTTCCTCTTGTCTTAACACCATGAGCTGGTTTACCCCAAGGAGTCATAGGAGATTTTCTTCCAACAGGAGCTTTACCTTCTCCTCCACCGTGTGGGTGATCACAAGGGTTCATTACAGATCCTCTTACGTGAGGTCTTCTTCCTTTGTGTCTGTTTCTTCCAGCTTTACCTAGTGATACTAGGCTGTGCTCAGAGTTTCCTACTTCACCGATAGTTGCCATACATTCTCCGTGAATTAATCTTAATTCACCTGATGGTAACTGAACGTGACAGTAAGTTCCTTCTTTTGCAACTAGTCTTGCTGCAGTTCCTGCAGATCTAACTAATTGTCCACCCTTTCCTCTTTGTAACTCAACGTTGTGTATCTGTGATCCAACAGGCATCTCTTTTAATTTAAGAGCATTTCCTGGCTTTATTTCAGCATTTGAACCAGCCATTACGATATCACCTTTCTTAAGTCCCTTTGGAGCAAGAATATATCTCTTCTCTCCGTCTGCGTACGATAGTAATGCAATGTTTGCAGTTCTATTTGGATCGTACTCTAGTGATACTACCTTTGCAGGTACATCTAATTTATTTCTTTTAAAGTCGATGATTCTGTAAAGTCTTTTGTGTCCCTTGTCTCTATTTCTACAAGTTCTGTGTCCATAGTTATCTCTACCATAAGCAGATTTTAATGGAGTAGTTAAAGACTTTTCAGGTCTAACTTTATCTAAATCTTCGTTAACTAATCTAGACATATGTCTAGTACCATTAGTTATAGCATTTAACTTTCTAATTGCCATTTTGTTAACCTCCAAAATTTCCTGACCTATAATTATCTTTAGCTTTATCCTTTTATATATAAAGAACTAAACCTCTAATTATCTTTCAATTATACTTCTGCGAAGTAAGTTATTGTGTTTCCAGCAGCTAATTTAACAATAGCTTTTTTCTTAGCTTGAGTCTTGTAAAGTTTCATTCCATGTCTCTTAGTAACTGGCTTTACGTTGATTGTAGCTACAGATTCAACTTTTACGTTAAATATAGTTTCGATAGCTTTTCTAATCTCAACTTTATTTGCTTTAGGACTTACCTCAAATGTGTACTTGTTGTAATCTCTTCTTAAAATTTCAGTTTTTTCAGTGATTACAGGCTTCTTTACGATATCGTAAGCAGTCATTATGCAAGCACCTCCTCGATTGTCGTTAACGCTTCCTTAGTTACGATAACTTTCTCTTGCTTTAATAACCAGTAAACTCCAATCTCATTTGGTTGAAGAACTACTGCGTTCTCTAAGTTTCTAGCTGATAAGTATAAGTTGTAATCAGCTTCTGTAGCAAGGTCATTTACAACAAATAATTGCTTTGTGTTTGCTGTTAAAGCATTTGTTAAAGCGATTATTGTTTTTGTTTTTGGAGCTTCGATAGTTCCATCAAGAACTAAGATTTCTCCAGCAGCAACTTTCGCAGAAAGTGCTGATCTTAAAGCAAGATTTCTTACTTTTTTGTTTACTTTTTTCTCATATGATCTTGGTTGTGGTCCGAATGTTACTCCTCCACCTACCATGTGTGGAGCTCTTATAGAACCTTGTCTAGCTCTACCAGTTCCTTTTTGTTTAAAAGGCTTTCTTCCTCCACCTTTAACCATAGCTCTAGTTTTAGTAGCTGCAGTTCCTTGTCTAGCAGCTGCTAACTCTGCAGTTAATACTTCATGTAATACTGCTTGATTAGGCTCGATTCCAAATACAGAATCTTTAACTTCTACAGTACCAGTTTGGTTTCCTGCTAAGTCATATATGTTTAAAACTGCCATTATTTTCCTCCTTCCTCATCTACTAACTAATTATTTCTTTACAGCTGGCTTTACAACGATATATCCGTTCTTTGGACCAGGTACTGCACCTTTAATTAGTAGTAAGTTGTTTTCTGCGTCAACTTTAACAATTTTTAAGTTTTGAACTGTTACAGTTGCATTTCCGTATTGTCCAGCCATTTTCTTGTTCTTAAGAACTTTTCCAGGCCAAGACGACATTCCTATAGATCCTCCAAGTCTGTGGTTTCTAGAAACACCGTGTGAAGCTCTGTTTCCACTGAAGTTATGTCTCTTCATAACTCCTGATGTTCCTTTACCTTTTGAAGTTCCTGTAATGTCTACGAAAGCAACCTCTGCTAAAGCATCTACTTTAATCTCTTGTCCAAGTTCGATTCCTTCTACTGAATCAACTTTTAACTCTTTAACAAATCTTAATGGCTTTACACCAGCTTTGTTAAAAATTCCCATTAATGGCTTTGTAGTATTTTTTTCTTTTTTCTCGTCAAATCCTAATTGTAAAGCTGAGTAACCATCATTCTCTACAGTCTTCTTTTGAAGAACATAGTTAGGTCCAGCTTCAACAACTGTAACTGGAATAAATTTTCCATCTTCGAAAATTTGAGTCATTCCAATTTTTTTTGCTAAAATTCCTGACATGTGTTTTACCTCCATCAAATAATATATTGGTTGACAACTTGCCCTCGTGGTTCCACCACTTTTTCTTTAAAAAAAAACGCCAACTTGTATTATTCTGTAAGGATAATTTAATTCTTCAATTAGCATCAAATTACCCGAAAATCAGCCGTCTGCTTTTTTCTCAGAATCTTTTCTTTCAAACAATTATGCTTGCTTTATTTCGATTCCAACACCAGCTGGTAAGTTAACTGCTGTTAAAGAAGCAATTGTCTTAGGGTTAGAGTTTTTAATCTCTACCATTCTTCTGTGCACTCTCATCTCGAATTGCTCTCTCGAGTCTTTGTTTACGTGTACTGATCTTAGTACAGTATATTTTTTAATCTTTGTAGGTAGTGGCATAGGTCCTGCAATTTCTGCTCCAGATTTCTTTGCTACTTCTACTATTTTTTTAGCTGATTGATCTAATAAAGTGTGATCATAAGCTTTTAAGTAAATTCTTAACTTGTTAGAAGCCATTTTACTTTTCGCACCTCCTTAAAAGTTTCGATTAAAAGAATTAAATAATTCTTTTGTACACTCTGGTAATTATATCACATTTTTTACAAAAAGCAAATGTTTTTTGTTTTTATTTAAAAGTTTTTTTACCTAGCTTTTTTAAGAATATAAAAGGGGACGAAGTCCCCTCCTATATGAACTAAATTTCACTATATATTAAGTAAGATTACTTAGTAATTTCTGCAACAACTCCAGAAGCTACTGTTCTTCCTCCCTCTCTGATTGCGAATCTTAATCCTGGCTCCATTGCGATTGGGTGGATTAACTCTACTGTCATCTCAATG
>SKEN01000043.1_pt4 | contig 61099 bp, 60 predicted proteins | sample 4826711 | NCBI WGS metagenome assembly SKEN01 (sample SAMN11008808, study PRJNA524170) | human gut metagenome | biome: Human fecal sample; material: Feces; isolation source: fecal sample from pouch patient p39 | host: Homo sapiens | place: Israel: Tel-Aviv | collected 2015-02-10 | reverse complement strand
AGAAGTGACAAAAATTTTAAATTCTATCTTATAAGCGATTGACAGGATGAAATCGATAACATATAATGTGGGTAGCACAACGGCGTGCTTCAAAATTTAAGAGCAAAGAAGCTCCTTAGTAGAAAGCGAAAGTGGAACCTTTACGTTTTTTATTGAGGATTTTTTATTTGCTAAATTAAAGGAGCGAGTCTGGTTGGAAGAAAAACAACGAATGATTCAAGAATATGTTCCTGGGAAACAAGTAACGTTAGCGCACATCATTGCTAGTCCTAATAAAGAAATTTATACAAAATTAGGGTTGCCAGAAGGCACCAGCAATGCACTAGGTATTTTGACAATCACTCCGAGCGAAGCGGCAATTATCGCTGTTGATATTGCGACTAAAAGCGGAGATATCCAAATCGGTTTTATTGATCGTTTTTCTGGATCGGTAGTCATTTCTGGTGACGTAAGCTCAGTGGAAGCAGCCTTACAAGCGGTGATTGAAGGTTTACAACAGATTTTAAACTTTTCTGTAACTTGTAAAATTACCAGAACATAGCGTTGAAAGGACAAGGGCGTGAAGAAAATGGATGGACGAATTGTAATAGTCGATGATGAACCTATTACGAGACTCGATATTCGTGATATTGTGATAGAAGCAGGGTACGAAGTAGTCGGTGAAGCAGCCGATGGTTTTGAAGCAATTGAAGTATGTAAAAAAACACAACCTGACCTAGTATTAATGGACATTCAAATGCCAATTTTAGATGGTCTAAAAGCAGGTAAAAAAATTGTTCAAGACCAACTAGCCAGTAGTATTGTCTTTTTATCTGCATACAGTGACGTACAAAATACGGACAAGGCTAAAAAATTAGGCGCACTGGGTTATTTAGTTAAACCTCTAGATGAAAAATCATTAATACCTACAATTGAAATGAGCATTGAACGAGGCAAACAAACGCAGCTGTTACTAAGTCAAATCGATAAATTAAGTTTAAAATTAGAAGAACGTAAAATTATTGAAAAAGCCAAAGGTATTCTTGTAAAAGAAAATCATATATCGGAAGAAGAAGCCTACCAAATGTTGCGTACGTTAAGTATGAACAAACGCGCACGTATGAGTGAAATTGCAGAATTGATTGTAATGGATGATGAATAAATGAAACGATTAGAGCAATTATGTCACCAATATACCAATCTTTCAGAATCAGACATTAAAGAATTACAACGTACAGCACGTTATCTTTCTTCGACGACACTCTATCAAAGTGCAGATGTTTTTATTGATGTGTATAAGGAAATGTCACAGCAAGCACTAGTCGTTTATCATAAGCCGCCTGCGAAGACAACTTCTTTATATAGCGGAGATGTCGTCGGGATGGAAGCTTTATTAAAAAATGAACCTGGTGTTCTGCGTACCATGCAGACTAGCTTAAATAGCATTGGTTTGTTAGCAGTGACTCAGGAAAATCGTTTGATTAAGCAAAATATCTATCCCATTCGCAATGAACATCGAACGATTGGTGTCATTATTGTCGAGATTGCGGCAGATGAAGAGATTCAAGCGGACTTACAAAAAGAGGAGCTAAATAACTGCCAGTTAGCAAAAGTAGCGAAATCAACTAGTCAAGTCGATGCGTTATTTATTGATCAATTGGCAGAAGCCGTTTTGATTTTTGATGCGGCGGGTCACTTATTAATTACCAATCACAATGCACAAGAGCTTTATCGCAAACTTGGTTATCGGGACAATATCATTGGAATGAGCTATGACAATTTGTCCATCGATTATACAACTTTTGAATATGTGTTGTATCAAATGAAATATAAAATGAGTAATCAACCAATTGAAAGCAAAACGACCTACCTTAATTATTATTTTAAGGTTCGGAAAGTGTGGTTGGCATCAGAAGAACAACTGATTATGATTATTCAAGACAATACAGAATTTAAAGAAAAAGAAGCGGAAATTATTTCCAAATCTGTTGCGATTCGTGAAATTCATCATCGTGTTAAAAATAACTTGCAATCGGTGGTTTCCTTATTGCGTATTCAAGAACGGCGAACGCAAAGCCCCGAAGCAAAGAAAGTCCTTCATGAAAGTGTCAATCGAATTATGGCAATTGCAGCCACCCATGAATTGCTGTCAAAACAAGTCAAAGATGACGTTGCTTTACGGCAAACATTGGAAGCAGTGATGTATAATTTTAGACATCTTTTTCAAGGCGCACAACCCATTGAGATGATGATGGATGTTGATCCAGCCATTATGGTTTCTAGCGAACAAATGGTCACCATTTCCCTTGTTGTCAACGAACTATTACAAAACATTTTTGATCATGCATTTGAGCCACAAACAAGTGGCGTTGTTAAACTTAGTGGAACATTAGATAATAAAATGATTACCATTACTGTTACAGATAATGGTAAAGGCTATGACGTTCATCAAAGTAACGAGACCAGTTTAGGTTTGATGATTGTCAAAAGCTACGTAAAAGATAAATTAAAAGGAAAAATTACAATTGAATCCAATAAACAGGGAACTAAAACCTGTTTCTATTTCGAACAGAACACCAGTGATGTTGTTCATTGATTAAGCAAAGGCGCTTAAAGAAAAGTAGAAAGAAATTTTCTAACGATTCTTTAAGTGCCTTTTTGTATGCAAAAGGAGGCGAGTCAGGCGATGTCGAAGGAAACACTTTTAACCGTAGGGATTGATTTAGGGACGTCTACAACCCAATTAGTCTTGTCAGAATTAACTGTTGAAAATTTTGCCTCTGCGTTTACAGTACCACGTATCAGCATTTCTGATAAAAAAGTCATTTACCGAAGTGACATTATCTTTACACCCTTACTTAACCAATCAGAAATTGATGCAGAACCTATCAAAGCGTTTGTAGCGGAGCAATATCGCCAAGCAGGTATTCATAAACAAGATATTCAAATGGGTGCGGTAATTATCACAGGTGAAACTGCTCGAAAAAGCAATGCCAACAATGTGCTACGAGCACTTAGTGGCTATGCAGGTGATTTTGTCGTTGCTACGGCTGGTCCTGATTTAGAAAGTATCATTGCTGGGAAAGGCGCTGGGGCTCAAACTTATTCTGAGACGAAACGCAAACCAGTGGTTAATTTAGACATTGGTGGTGGAACGACAAATTTAGCTGTCTTTAAAGATGGTGAAGTGATTGACACGGCTTGTTTTGACATTGGCGGACGCTTAATTAAATTAGATCAACAACAAAAAATCACCTATATAGCTCCGAAGATTCAAGAAATTATAAATAAAAAAGGGCTAACCTTGCACCTTGGTGACCAAGCCACCGAACAAAACTTACTGCCAATTATTTCGGAATTAGTTGCCGTGTTAGAAAATAGCATTGGCTTGGGGACACAAAGTCCGTTCTACCAGTTATTAGTAACCAACCATCCACTACGAAAAGGTGAGGAATTACCAATTGTAACATTTTCTGGTGGTGTGGCTGATTGCTTAAATACGACAAGTACGAATCTCTTTAAATATGGGGACATCGGCTTACTTTTAGGAAAATATCTGAGAAAGTCACTGATTTTTTCGGAAAAAGAAGTCTTAGAAAGCGCAGAAACAATCCGAGCGACGGTCGTCGGAGCAGGTTCACATACTGCTGAAATTAGCGGAAGCACGATTGCTTACCGTGAGCAAATTTTGCCGGTAAAAAATATCCCAATTCTAAAATTAGCGCAAGAGGATGAAACCCTTACTGTGACAGAATTAGGCCAGCGAATCCAAGAAAAACTCAATTGGCATCGTATTGAAGAAACACCCCAGATTGCCCTAGCAATTAGAGGCATGAGCAATCCAACATTTGCTGATATTCAACGCTATGGTCAAGGGATTGTGGAAGGATTAGCTAGTTTAGTTGCTGAACAAATTCCCATTATTGTTATGGTGGATGAAGACATGGCGAAAGCTTTAGGGCATGCCTTAAGTGCCCATCTGCCAAAAGACTATCCGTTTATCTGTCTTGATTCGGTCAAAGTAGAAAACGGTGATTATGTAGATATCGGTTTACCAGTGGCAGAAGGAGCCGTCCTTCCAGTCATTGTTAAGACCTTAGTATTTAATTAAAAAGGAGCGACACAAAGATGATTTTAAAAACCAAACTATTTGGCAAAGTCTATCAATTTACATCCGTTAAAGAAGTCTTAGCCAAAGCCAATGAAGAAAAGTCTGGCGACAAGTTAGCTGGCGTAGCTGCTAATTCAGCCGAAGAACGCGTGGCAGCGAAAGTCGTTTTATCGGAATTGTCCTTAAATGACTTGTTTAACAATCCCGTTGTTGATTATGACGAAGACGAAGTGACACGCATTATTATTGACCAAGTCAATATGCGAATTTTTGAAAGTATCAAACATTGGACAGTTGCGGAATTACGCGAATTTATCTTATCTTCGGAAACAACCGATTTTGATATCAAACGAATTTCCCGTGGACTCACTTCTGAAATGATTGCTGCTGTCTGTAAATTAATGTCCAACATGGACCTAATTGTTGGTGCAAAAAAAATCAATATTGAAAAAACCGCCAACACAACGATTGGCCGTCCCGGAACTTTTTCAAATCGTTTACAGCCAAACCATCCAACCGATAATGTCGATGGCATTATGGCATCAGTTATGGAAGGTCTTTCTTATGGCGCCGGTGATGCGTTAATTGGTTTGAATCCTGTTGATGATTCTACAGAAAGTGTTAAACGGATCTTAAACAAATTTGAAGAGTTCCGCAGCGAATGGGAAATTCCAACACAAACTTGCGTGCTTGCTCACGTAACGACACAAATGGAAGCCATGCGTCAAGGCGCGCCAACTGGCTTAGTCTTTCAATCCATCGCTGGTTCAGAAAAAGGGAACACAGCATTTGGTTTAAATGCAGAAATTTTAGCTGAAGCACAAGATTTAGCGCTTCACAGTGGTCAAGCAGCTGGTCCTAATGTGATGTATTTTGAAACAGGTCAAGGCTCAGAACTTTCTTCTGAAGCGAACTTTGGCGCAGACCAGGTCACAATGGAAGCGCGTTGTTATGGCTTAGCCAAAAAATTTGATCCGTATATTGTAAATACTGTTGTCGGCTTTATTGGACCAGAATATCTTTACGATTCAAAACAAGTCATCCGCGCTGGTTTAGAAGATCATTTCATGGGCAAATTAACTGGAATTTCAATGGGCTGTGATGTCTGCTACACCAACCATATGAAAGCTGATCAAAATGATATGGAAAACTTAGCAATGTTATTAGCAACAGCTGGTTGTACGTATATCATGGGGATTCCTCATGGCGATGATGTCATGTTAAATTATCAAACAACTGGGTTCCATGAAACTGCGACGATTCGTGAAACATTAGGCTTACGTCCAATTAAAGAATTTGAAGAATGGATGGAAAAAATGGGCTTAATGGAAAACGGAAAATTAACAAGTCGCGCTGGCGATGCATCTGTATTTATTAAATAAACGAGGTGAGAATACAAATGAACGAAAAAGAATTAAAAGAAATGATTGCCGGAATTTTAACAGAAATGGTCGCTGACAATCAAGCGGTTTCGACTGCCACTGTGACTGCTGAAGAAAAACCAGTCACAACACACGTCACTGAAACGACAGAAATTGAAGAAGGCCTAATTCCTGACATTACTGAAGTAGATTTACGTAAACAATTACTATTGAAAAATGCTGTTGATCCTGAAGCACTATTAAAAATGAAAGCTTTCTCGCCAGCTCGTTTAGGCGTTGGTCGTGCAGGGACGCGTTATATGACTAGTTCAACATTACGTTTCCGAGCGGACCATGCGGCAGCACAAGATGCGGTCTTTTCAGACGTAAGCGAAGACTTGGTAAAAGAAATGAATTTTATTTCTACAAAAACAATCTGTAACAGTAAAGATGAATATTTAACACGTCCAGATTATGGTCGTCAATTTGATGAAGAAAATAGCGAAATCATTCGGAAAAATACGACACCAAAAGCCAAAATCCAAATGGTCGTAGGGGATGGCCTTAGTTCAGCTGCTATCGAAGCGAATATTAAAGAAGTCCTACCAGCAATTAAACAAGGATTAAACATGTACAACTTAGATTTCGATAATGTTGTTTTTGTTAAATATTGTCGCGTGCCAGCAATGGATAAAATTGGTGAAATAACTGACGCTGATGTTGTTTGTTTGCTAGTTGGCGAACGTCCTGGTTTAGTAACAGCTGAATCTATGAGTGCCTACATTGCTTACAAACCAACTGTCGGTATGCCAGAAGCACGGCGGACAGTTATTTCAAATATTCACAAAGGTGGGACACCGGCTGTTGAAGCAGGGGCCTACATTGCCGAAATTATCAAAAAAATGTTAGACAAGAAAAAATCTGGTATTGATTTAAAAGAAGCTGAATAAAGGAGGATTTCTCATGAAAAATGATCGTCTAGGCGCAAATGTCCTAAGTATGAAAGTCATTCCCAATGTCGATCCGGCATTAGCAAAAGAATTATCATTGAAACCAGAACATCGCTCATTAGGAATTGTTACTTCCGATTGTGATGATGTCACTTATGTTGCATTAGATGAAGCAACCAAAGCCGCCGATGTTACTGTAGTTTACGGTAAAAGTATGTATGCTGGCGCAGCAAATGCTTCAACCAAATTAGCTGGTGAAGTGATTGGCATTATTGCTGGTCCGAGTCCTGCTGAAGTCAATAGTGGCTTGAGTGTCATTACGCAAGTCATTGAAGAAGAAGCCAGCTTCTATAGTGCTAACGAAGATGACAGTATTGTTTATTTTGCACATGTAGTATCAAGAACGGGTAGCTTTTTATCTGAACAAGCGAATATTCCTGAAGGTGAAGCGATTGCTTATCTGATTGCACCACCGCTAGAAGCAATGGTTGGCTTAGATGCAGCAATGAAAGCTGCCGATGTTCAAATGGGTGTCTTTTATGGCCCACCTTCTGAAACGAACTTTGGCGGTGCCTTATTGACAGGTAGTCAATCTGCATGTAAAGCTGCTTGCAGTGCGTTTGAACAAGTCATTCAAAATATCGCTGACAATCCGTTGAGTTATTAAGGATGTGACCTGAATGAAAGCATTAGGAATGGTCGAAGTCAAAGGATTTTTAGGTGCCATTAGTGTGGCTGATGCGGCATTGAAAGCCGCCGACGTTACTTTGTTAAAAGCTGAAATTATTAATGGCGGTTTAACAACTGTGGAACTGATTGGTGACGTTGCCGCGGTCCAAGCTGCCGTTGAAGTAGGCACGGAAGTAGCTAAAGAATTAAATTGTTTAATTGCTCATCATGTGATCTCACGGGTTGATGCTCAAACGGAAGTAATTTTATCAGATCCAGAACCAAAGTCAGCACCTGAACCGATGGAACAAGTAGAAGTAATTGAAGAAGAGATTGAAACACCAGATTTGGAAGAACACACAGGCACACGCCAAAAATTAGAAACACAACGCGTGGTTGATTTACGCAAACAAGCTTACAAAATGAACCTAAGTAGTTTAAAGAAAAGTGAGATTAAATTTGCCAATAAAGAAGCTTTAATTCAAGCAATCATGGCTGAAATAGAAAGAAGTGAAGACGAGTGGAATTAGTAGATAAAGACTTACGTTCCATCCAAGAAACAAGAAATTTAATCAGAAAAGCCAAAGAGGCACAGCAAGTATTAGCAACATTTTCGCAAAAACAAATCGATGCGATTGTCCAAGCGGTTTCAGAGGCTACATTTAACCAACGAGAAAAGTTAGCGAAAATGGCCAATGAAGAAACAGGATTTGGTATCTATGAAGATAAAATCATCAAAAATGCTTTCGCTTCAAAAGTAGTATATGACGAAATGAAGGACAAAGCTACAGTTGGTGTGATCCATGATGATGCTGCCAAAAAAGTCACTGAAATTGCTGTCCCAGTTGGTGTGATTGCAGGATTAATTCCTTCTACCAACCCGACATCAACAGTCATTTACAAAGCATTAATTTCATTAAAAGCTGCCAACAGTATTGTTTTTTCACCACATCCCAATGCGTTGAAATCGATTATTGAAACAGTGGAAATTATCCAAAAAGCGGCTATTGCTGCAGGGGCACCAGAAGGTTGTGTCTCGGTCATCAAAACGCCAACTATGCAAGCGACCAGCGAATTAATGAAAAATAAAGAAACAAATTTAATTTTAGCTACTGGTGGAAACGCAATGGTTAAAGCCGCGTACTCTTCTGGGACACCAGCAATCGGTGTTGGGCCTGGTAATGGACCAGCCTACATCGAACGAAGCGCAAATGTTCCTCATGCAGTGAAACAAATAATGGATTCAAAAACTTTCGATAACGGTACAATTTGTGCATCGGAACAATCAATTATTGTTGAAACTGTCAACCGTGAAGCGGTCAAAGAAGAGTTAATTAAGCAGGGAGCGTATTTCTTAAGTCCAGCCGAAGCCGACAAATTAGCTAAATTTATTTTACGACCAAACGGTACAATGAACCCGCAAATCGTAGGACGTTCCGTTCAACATATTGCTTCATTAGTCGGTTTATCTATTCCAAAAGATCGCCGCTTAATTGTTGCCGAGGAAACACATGTAGGCTTGAAATATCCATTTTCAAGAGAAAAATTGGCACCGATTATTGCTTTCTATACAGTTGAAAACTGGGAAGCAGCTTGCGCGTTATCAATTGAAATTTTGAAAGGTGAAGGTGCGGGTCATACGATGGGTATTCACACAGAAAACAAAGAAGTCATTCGTGAATTTGGCTTAAGAAAACCCGTCTCTCGTTTGCTTGTTAACACCTCTGGTACACTTGGCGGAATTGGTGCTTCAACTAACTTAGTGCCAGCATTAACACTTGGTTGTGGCGCAGTTGGTGGCAGCTCAACTTCTGATAATATTGGGGTTGAAAATCTGTTCAATTTACGTCGTGTTGCTTATGGCGTGCGTGATTTAGAAGAGATTCGTCAAGAATTTGGTCAAACATCAACCACATCTGTGGCTACTTCTTGCGAAACAACCAATCAAGAAGAACTAGTAAATGCCGTGGTAGCCCAAGTTTTAGCTCGCTTAAACTAACAAGAAACGAGCGAGTAAGAGTAAAACAAATGAATTATTGGATTTAGGGTTTGGGACCTAAGTCAAATTGATAATTGTCCCAAATTTTTAAAAATAAAACATACATCTTAGGAGGAAATTATAATGTCAAGTACAAATGCTTTAGGAATGATCGAAACTCGTGGTTTAGTAGGTGCTGTTGAAGCAGCCGATGCAATGGTGAAAGCGGCAAACGTTACTTTAATTGGAAAAGAACAAGTCGGTGGCGGTTTAGTTACAGTAATGGTTCGCGGTGACGTTGGTGCCGTGAAAGCAGCAACAGATGCTGGTGCTGCTGCAGCAGAACGTGTTGGCGAATTATTATCTGTCCATGTAATTCCACGTCCACATACAGAAGTAGACGCTATTTTACCACACGCAACAACTGAATTATAATTTTGATTTTTTGGGGCAGAGGTAGGTTCATTACTTCTGTCCTAAACTTTCATTGAGGAGGGGTGTTATGACAGTTATTACAGAAGATATGCTTCGCAACAAAAGGCTTAAAAAAGAACTAGAAGATGGCACGGATTTTGTGTTTCCTGTAGGCAGTTTTCTGACGCCAGCCGCCAAAAGCTATCTACGCGAGCATCGGATTAATAGCAGCTTCTCTTCAACAAACCCATTGCTTTCTGAGGTTCATTCAGTGAAGGCCTCCTCACAAAAACAAAAACAAGAACATTTATCAAAAGAAACAATTTATGAGATTCGGCACTTAAGCCATCTATTGTATTTGCCTTTCTTAACGAATGAAGCGTTATCAACAGAAGGTTGGTTATATTTCGAACAACAACAACAGTGGTTAGAGAAGTTTATTTTAGAACAGTCGATTGTAATGGAACCAGTCATTCTGGAATCAAAGGTAACTATTCTAACTAACCAACAGAGACAATGGCGCTATTCCTCAAAAGAAATTCAATTACAACTAGATAAAATTATTCTCCAGTTAAAAGGAGAATCACAACTGTTCGGACTTTTTCAAGCTTGGGCTACAGAATTAATTAGCACCATGGCTGAAATATCACGAAACTAGGAGATGAACAAATTGGATTCAATGAATGAAATTGTTGAAGAAGTTGTTAAACGAATTCAGCAACAACAACAAAATACTTTTGAAGTTGAAGCTTCTGGCCGACATGTTCATTTGTCTCGTCAAGAGATTGATGCATTATTTGGACCAGGATATCAACTAACAAAAGTGAAAGATTTATCACAACCTGGACAGTTTGTTTGTAAAGAACGAATTACGGTTGCTGGACCTAAAGGACTTTTTCAAAATGTGGTTATTTTAGGCCCTGAACGTAGCGAATCACAAGTCGAAGTTTCTATGACGGATACACGTATTTTAGGAATTAACGCCCCAGTTAGAGAGAGTGGCAAGACAGAAGGGACGCCAGGCGTCACGTTGATGAACGGATCAGCAGTTGTGACATTAAGTCACGGCTTAATTGTTGCCAAACGTCACATTCACATGACACCCGAAGACGCCTTGAAAAATAAAGTAAGCAATAGCCAAATTGTGCAAGTCAAAGTGGAAGGCACACGTCCGTTAATCTTTGATGATGTAGTTGTGCGAATCAGTCCACGATTTGCAACGTACATGCACATTGACTACGATGAAGCCAACGCTTGCGGCTTAACCAAAGGAGCTCGTGGCTATATTCTTAAGTAAAAGGAGGAAGGACAATGAACGTTTCTGAAATGGAAAATTTGATTCAACAGATTACTGATCGAATTTGCCAACAATTGCTGTCGTCGTCTTATTCAGTGGCTTTAGCAGAAGCAAAAGAAGCATTTCCTGAAGAAATGTTTGTTCGTTTTCCTGATGTAAATTGGGTAACCAAGGAGCAGAAGCTAGCACGAGGCTTGGTTGTAAAGAGGCTAACGATTTCCCAAGTAAATGCGATTGCGCATTTACAGGAAACGGATGAATTAGTCAAAAACATCTTAGCATTCTTATTTGAAGGTAAGCCGGTATTGGTTTTAACCCCAATACCTTCAGTGAGTAAAAATTCACGATTGAAGTATCGTTTGAAACAAACGATTCAGGAAAACGTGGACATGTGCCAACAGTTTGGGCTGATTTTTTATCATGATTCAGAAAATTACGCTGTGTTTCAGGCGGCCTGTCAAAAACAACTTCGTTCTTTGGCTGAGACCAAACGAACCTACATTACTGAAAAACAATTGATAAGAATGACAGAATCAGGTGTTTCTTTAAGTAAAAACGCCTATTTAACCCCGTTAGCGAAAGATTATGCTAGGAAACATCAATTGCTGACGTAAGGAGGAAAAACGATGCTTTTAGGAAAAGTGACTGGTAGCCTTTGGTCAACAAGAAAAGATGAAAAATTAAATGGCTGGAAATTTATGATGGTTGATATTTTGAATCAAGAGGACGAAAAGCAAGGATTTTTAATTGCTGCTGACAACGCTGGAGCTGGTGTCGGGGACAAAGTGTTAATTAGTCAAGGCAATGCTGCCCGTATTTCGGCAGAAGATTCAAATGTCCCAATTGATGCAATGATTGTTGGTGTCATTGATTCTACAGAGGAAGAATAGGGAGGACGAGACATGAGCATTAATGAAATTATTATGTATATTATGGTTCTTTTCATGATTATTGGAGGAATCGATAAATGTATTGGCAACAAACTAGGTTTAGGGGAGCAATTTGAGGAAGGGATTATGGCTATGGGTTCTCTAGCGCTTTCTATGGTAGGGATTATCACTTTAGCGCCTGTCTTAGCCAATCTTTTAAGTCCGATTGTCGTTCCTGTCTATGAATTACTAGGTGCTGATCCAGCAATGTTTGCCACAACCTTATTGGCTAATGATATGGGCGGCTTTGCGTTAGCGCAACAATTAGCCAATGATCCACAAGCTGGTTTATTTGCGGGGGCAATCTTAGGCGCAATGATGGGACCAACATTAGTCTTTACAATTCCAGTAGCGCTTGGCATTATCCAAAAAGACGACCAACAATTCTTAGCAACGGGTGTTTTGAGCGGGATTATTACAATTCCTTTTGGTTTATTAGCAGGTGGTTTAACAGCTGGCATGCCATTGTCATTGATTATTCCTAACTTAATTCCAATTATTATTGTTGCTGCTTTAATTATTTTAGGTTTATGGTTAGCGCCAAAAGGCATGATTAAAGGCTTCCAAATTTTTGGTCAAGGCGTAGTGATTGTCGCTATCTTTGGTTTAGTTGTGGGGGCGATTCAACTATTATTAGGAATTACAGTGATTCCTGGTATTGCACCAGTTACTGAAGGAATTGAAGTCGTTGGCGGGATTGCTTTAACTTTAGCTGGCGCTTTCTGTTTAGTAGCTGTGATTACGAAAGTCTTTAATAAACCATTGATGAAACTAGGAAAAGTTTTAGGAATGAATGAAGTAGCGGCTGCAGGAATGGTTGCTACATTAGCTAACAATATTCCCATGTTCCAAATGTTAAAAGACATGGATAATCGAGGAAAAATTATTAATATCGCTTTTGCTGTTTCGGCTTCTTTCGTTTTAGGTGACCACCTTGGTTTTACTGCAGGCGTAGCAAAAGAAATGATTTTTCCAATGATTGTTGGCAAATTAGTTGGAGGGATTACCGCCATTTTTGTGGCTATCTTTATGGCAAATCGAATGCTAGGGAAACCCGAAACAGAAGTGAAATAATGAGGTGTAAATATGACAGAATTAAATCGTGAAATGATTGAAACGCTTGTTCGACAAATTGTCACAGAAAAATTAATGCCGACTAAACAAGTGGATCCAAGTGGAATTATGTCCATCAAATTACCCGAAATCGACGTAACAGAAGACGATCGTTTAGATACAGGCAACCCAGCGGACATTGTTTACACAAAAGATCTGTTTTCTTTAGAAGAAAGCCCGCGCCTTGGTTGCGGTTTAATGGTGATGAAAGATACTACCTTCGACTGGACATTGGAATACGATGAAATTGATTATATTATTTCAGGACAACTGGATATACTGATTGACGGACGTAAAATTTCTGCAACAGCCGGCGAAATTATTTTAATCCCGAAAAGTAGCAAAATTCAATTTTCAGTGACGGGTGATGCCCGCTTTGTCTACGTGACTTATCCAGCAGATTGGCAAAGCCAATAATTATTTTACCGGCAGTCAGAGAATAATTTTGCCAAAACCCTTTACTCAGCGTTATAATAAATAAGAACGAAAAAAGGGGTTGAGTGAATGACATTTGAGAATCCAAGTCAAAATCAAATTTTTGATATTTTAAAACAAGCAAAAAATATTGCGGTAGTTGGTTTGAGTAACAAGCCCGACCGCACGAGTTACAAAATTGCGGAAATTTTACAGCAACATGGCTATCGTGTGTTACCTGTCAATCCAGTTTTAAAAGGTGAAACGGTGCTTGGCGAAACGGTTTATGGGGCATTAACAGAGATTCCTGAAAAGATTGATATTGTTGATGTCTTTCGGCGGAGTGAATTTTTGCCAGAAGTGGCCGTAGAAACATTGAAAACAGAAGCACCTGTTTTTTGGGCCCAACTAGGTTTGGAAAACGAAGAGGCAGCGAACTTGTTATTAAATGAAGGTCGGCAAGTTATTATGAACCGTTGTATTAAAATTGAATTGGCAAAAATGGCAGATGCTGAATAAACACGTGTAATTTTATAAAGAAAGAGCGTCCTGAACGGAAAGCTCTTTTTTTTTTGACCCAGATAGAGTATTATTGTAATGATGGTTTTAGAAGGAGCGAACGGAAAACGCAAGAAACCGGCTCACTCTTCTTCTAATTCTTTAAGAAATAGTTAATGTACGCTTATTAACTAAACGAGAATCTAAGTATAAGGAGTTTTTTCTTTGGCTAAAAAAATTAACAATGAGTACAATGATGCCTCTATCCAAGTCCTAGAAGGATTGGAAGCAGTGAGGAAAAGACCTGGTATGTATATCGGTTCAACCGATAGCCGTGGACTCCATCACTTAGTCTATGAAATTGTCGATAACGCAGTCGATGAAGCGTTATCTGGCTACGGGAATGAAATCAACGTAACTATCCAAAAAGATAATAGTATTTGTGTTGCAGACTCTGGCCGCGGAATGCCAACAGGGATGCATGCTTCTGGTATCCCAACAGTAGAAGTCATTTTTACTGTCTTACATGCGGGTGGTAAGTTTGGCCAAGGTGGCTATAAAACTTCAGGCGGACTCCATGGGGTGGGTGCCAGTGTTGTTAATGCCTTATCTAAGTGGTTAGAAGTTCATATTGTTCGTGATGGCGTAGAATACATGGAACGATTTGAGGACGGCGGTAAACCAGTTGGTACCTTAAAAAAAATCGGCAAAACAAAAAAACGCAACGGCACCTCCGTTACTTTTTTACCTGACGACACCATTTTCTCTACGACAAATTTTTCTTACGAAATTTTAGCAGAACGTTTGAGAGAATCAGCTTTCTTATTAAAAGGCGTCAAAATTACTTTAACGGATGAACGTGGGGAAGAACCCAAAGAAGAAGTCTTTCACTACGAAGAAGGCATTAAAGAATTTGTTGCCTATCTAAATGAAGAAAAAGATACATTAACACCTGTTGTTTATTTTTCAGGAGCCAAAGAAGGTATTGAAGTTGAATTAGCCTATCAATACAACGATGGCTATTCTGAAAATGTTTTATCTTTCGTTAACAATGTCCGCACAAAAGATGGCGGTACCCACGAAGTCGGTATGAAAACGTCAATGACAAAGGCGTACAATGAATATGCACGGAAAGTGGGACTATTAAAAGAAAAAGATAAAAATTTAGAAGGTAGCGACTTCCGTGAAGGCTTAGCAGCCGTCCTTTCTATTCGAGTACCAGAAAACTTACTACAGTTCGAGGGCCAAACCAAAGGGAAATTAGGTACACCTTTAGCAAGAACCGTTGTCGACAACGTCGTAGGCGAACAAATGGGCTTCTATTTACAAGAAAACAGTGAAATGAGTCAATCATTAATTCGGAAAGCGATTAAAGCCCGTGAAGCCCGTGAAGCGGCTCGCAAAGCCCGTGAAGAAAGCCGGAACGGTAAAAAACGGAAAAAAGGCGAATCGTTACTTTCTGGAAAATTAACCCCAGCTCAATCCAGAAATCCTAAGAAAAATGAATTATATCTTGTCGAAGGAGACTCGGCCGGTGGCTCAGCAAAACAAGGGAGCGACCGGAAATTCCAAGCCATTTTACCGCTACGAGGAAAAGTCATTAATACGGAAAAAGCGAAAATGCAAGACATCTTGAAAAATGAAGAAATCAATACTATGATCTATACGATTGGCGCAGGCGTTGGTCCTGAATTTTCAATTGAAGATTGTAATTATGATAAAATCATCATCATGACCGATGCGGATACCGATGGTGCCCATATTCAAGTGTTGCTATTAACGTTCTTCTATCGTTATATGAAACCATTAATCGAAGCCGGGAAAGTCTACATTGCCTTACCACCACTTTATAAAGTCTCTAAAGGAACTGGAAAAAAATCAGTCATTGAGTATGCTTGGACCGATGGTGAATTGGCAGAAGTGATTGATAAAGTTGGTAAAGGCTATATGCTCCAACGCTATAAAGGTCTGGGGGAAATGAATGCAGAACAACTTTGGGAAACAACGATGGATCCTGAAACTAGAACCTTAATTCGTGTTCGGATTGATGATGCAGCTCAAGCAGAACGCCGTGTGACCACATTAATGGGCGATAAAGTCGAACCTCGTCGAAAATGGATTGAACAACATGTTCAATTTACATTGGAAGAAGATGGCAGTATTTTAGATCGTTCAGAAGAAGACACTTCTGCACCAACAGGAGAAAGTCTTTTAGATGCGGAAAAAACAAAAGAAGCAGAACAAACCGATGACACTGAAATCAGTTTGTTTGACATAGAGTAGGGAGTGACAATTTTGGAAAAACGCCAAGAAGTTCAAGAATTAACCCTTGAAGAAGTAATGGGCGATCGTTTTGGAAGATATTCCAAATACATCATTCAAGAACGGGCCCTACCAGATATTCGAGATGGGCTAAAACCAGTACAACGCCGCATTCTCTTTTCAATGAATAAAGACGGCAATACCTTTGATAAAGGCTTTCGTAAATCGGCAAAATCTGTCGGAAACATTATGGGGAATTATCATCCCCATGGCGACATTAGTATTTATGAAGCGATGGTGCGTCTAAGTCAAGACTGGAAATTACGGGAAGTACTAATTGAAATGCACGGAAACAACGGAAGTATGGATGGCGACCCACCAGCGGCGATGCGTTATACAGAAGCTCGTTTATCACAGTTAAGTGGTGAGTTGTTAAAAGATATCGACAAAAATACCGTCGACTTCGTCTGGAATTTTGACGATACAGAAAAAGAACCCACTGTTTTACCAGCCAAATATCCTAATTTATTGGTAAATGGCTCAACGGGGATTTCAGCAGGTTATGCAACAGAAATTCCTACACATAATTTAGCGGAAATTATTGATGGGACCGTGTATTTAATTGATCATCCTAATGCAAGTTTAGAGAAATTAATGGAATACATTCCAGGACCAGATTTTCCAACAGGTGGGATCTTACAAGGAAAAGCAGAAATTAAAAAAGCCTACGAAACCGGCCGTGGTAAAGTAATTTTACGTGCGAAGACAAAGATTGAACCGTTAAAAGGCGGCAAACAACAAATTGTCATTTCTGAAATTCCTTATGAAGTCAATAAAGCAACGCTAGTGAAGAAGATGGATGAAATCCGTTTAAATAAAAAAGTAGACGGCATTGCCGAAGTTCGTGACGAAAGTGACAGAACTGGCTTGCAAATTGTTGTTGAACTAAAAAAAGATGTCAATGCAGAAGGTATTTTAAATTATCTATTTAAAAATACTGAATTACAGATTAACTATAATTTTAATATGGTTGCGATTGACAACATGACCCCGCAACAAGTGGGCCTAAAACGGATTTTAGAAAGTTACATTACGCACCGCAAATCAGTTATCATTAACCGTTGTCAATTTGAGTTGGACAAAGCTCGCAAACGTGAGCACATTGTTGCTGGTTTAATTAAAGCATTGTCTATCTTAGATAAAGTGATTGCAACAATCCGTGGCAGTAAAGATAAAAAAGATGCGAAGAAGAACTTAGTATCCGACTATGCGTTTACTGAAGAACAAGCTGAAGCAATCGTTACTTTACAGCTATACCGTTTAACCAATACAGATATTACTGATTTACAAGAAGAAGCGAAAACTTTAGAACAACAAATTGCTGAGTTATTGAACATTTTAAACAATGAAAAAGAACTATTCTCAGTCATGAAAAAAGAACTTCGCGAAGTTAAAAAGCAATATGGCAATCCGCGCTTAACTCAAATTGAAGAGGAAATTCAAGAAATCAAGATTGAAACAGCCGTGTTAGTTGCGCAGGAAGACGTGGTCGTAACCGTGACGCACGAAGGCTATATCAAGCGGAGTAGTATTCGTTCTTATACAGCATCAAAACCAGAAGAAATCGGCATGAAAGAAGGCGACTTTTTACTATATGCTGGCGAAGTCAATACATTAGATCATCTTTTACTAGTAACAAATAAAGGAAATATGATCTATCGCCCCGTCCATGAGTTGCCAGATTTACGCTGGAAAGAAATTGGCGAACATATTTCTCAAACCATTTTAAATCTTGCTATCGATGAATCGATTATTGCTGTATATCCTTATAAAGAGTTAAGTCCGACAAAAACCTTTGTTTTCATTACAAAAGCTGGCATGATTAAACAAACCAAAATGGCTGATTTTGAGCCTTGGCGCACGTATAAGAGCCGCCCGACATCTTGTATGAAATTAAAATCAGACCAAGATGAAATTACCAATGTTTATTTAACAAATGATCAAGACTTATTGGATGTTTTCCTCGTTAGCAATCGCGGTTTTGGCTTACGCTATCCATTATATGAAGTACCAGTCGTAGGTAGTAAAGCGGCTGGAGTTAAATCAATGAACCTCAAAGAAGATGATTATGTCGTTAATGGTTTACTGGTTCATTCTGAAGGGGATACACCGATTGTCATCGTTACCCAACGTGGCGGTGTTAAACGCATGTTAGCCCAAGAATTAACACAATTAGGACGAGCAAAACGTGGATTAATGGTCTTACGGGAATTGAAGAAAAATCCACATCGTGTTGTCTTTATGTCTGAAAGCACCGATTTAGATTTATTAGTCACTACGCAAAAAGGCACACAAGAAGTTATTCAGTCGAAAAATTATCCAATCAGTGAACGAACATCCAACGGTTCCTTTGTCATCGATGAACAAAAAGATGGCCAAGTAATGGAAGTCCACGAGATGCATTCTGCAGTGATTGAAGAAGAACAAACAAACTAAACTGTGTTATAAATATCTCCACAGCAGCCATCTGTATTAATACAGATGGCTGCTGTTTTTAATACAGAAGTACATTTTTCACAAGTGATAACAACTATAAATCGTTCTTATTTTCACAAGTATAAATGTTTATATATCAGCATTTAGAATCTTTGCTCCCCATTTATTTATTAAGAAAGTGCAATAAATAATAAAAAAACGCTTGCATCTAAAAGGTTATGTGTTATACTAATCACATAAAGCTGTTACATACAATCAAGTAGCAGTTAACTAAGGAGGCAAACACTTCATGAAACAATGGGAAGGCTTTAAAGGCGACAAATGGAGAACAAGCGTTGACACTCGTGATTTTATTCAAAACAACTACACAGAGTACAAAGGCGACGACAGTTTCTTAGAACCAATCGCTCCGAGCACTGACAAATTATGGACAAAACTACAAGAATTATTTGAAATCCAACATGAAAAAAATGGCGTTTATGACATGGATAGCGATATCCCAGCAACTATTACGTCACATGAACCTGGTTACTTAATCAAAGAAGAAGAAAAAATTGTCGGTTTACAAACAGATGTACCATTAAAACAAGCATTTATGCCATTCGGTGGTATTAAAATGGCGAACAATGCCTTGGTTTCAAATGGTTATGAAACTGACGAAGAAATGACAAAAATCTTCACAGAATACAGAAAAACACATAACCAAGGTGTTTTTGATGCCTACACAGCTGAAATGCGTTTAGCACGTAAAAACAAAATCATTACTGGTCTTCCAGATGCTTATGGCCGTGGCCGTATTATCGGTGACTATCGTCGTATCGCATTATATGGTATCGACTACTTAATGGAACAAAAGAAAAAAGATCATGATAACACTGGTAACAAAGAAATGACAGACGATGTTATTCGCTTACGTGAAGAAATTTCTGAACAATACCGTGCGTTAAATGACTTAAAACAAATGGCTGCTTCTTATGGTTTCGATATTTCTCGTCCTGCTGCAAATGCGCAAGAAGCAATCCAATGGTTATACTTTGGTTACCTAGGTGCCATTAAATCTCAAAATGGTGCGGCAATGTCAATTGGTCGTATCTCAGCATTCTTAGATATCTATATCCAACGTGACTTAGAAGCAGGTTTAATCACTGAATTTGAAGCACAAGAAATGATTGACCATTTAATCATGAAATTACGTATGGTTAAATTTGCACGTACACCAGAATACAACCAATTATTCTCTGGTTATCCAATTTGGGCAACATTATCTATTGCTGGTATGGGTATTGACGGTCGTTCATTAGTTACCAAAAATGACTTCCGTATCTTACACACCTTAACAAACATGGGACCATCTCCAGAACCTAACTTAACTGTATTGTATTCTTCTCACTTACCAGAAGGTTTCAGAACATATGCAGCTAAAATCGCGAAAGAAAGCTCATCTATCCAATTTGAAAACGATGACTTATTACGTGAAAACTGGGGCTCTGACGACTGTGCAATCGCATGTTGTGTTTCTGCAACAGTTATGGGTAAAGATATGCAATTCTTCGGCGCTCGTGCGAACTTAGCGAAAGCTGTTCTTTATGCAATTAACGGCGGGGTCGACGAAAAAACTAAAATGCAAGTAGCACCAAAATATCGTCCAATGACTGGTGACAAATTAGATTACCACGAATTCATGGAACGCTATAAAGACATCTTAGACTGGTTAGCTGAATTGTACGTTAACACATTAAACATTATTCATTACATGCATGATAAATATGCATATGAAGCACCACAATTAGCTTTAATGGATACTGATTTACAACGGACATTCGCAACTGGTATTGCCGGAATCTCTCATGCGACTGATAGTATCATGGCAATTAAACACGGTGAAGTAGAAGTAATCCGTGACGAAGATGGTATGGCAATTGATTATGTACCAACAAAAGAATTCCCAACATACGGAAACGATAACGAAGAAGCCGATGCAATGGCTAACTGGATTTTAGATTACTTTATGACACAAATTAAACGTCAACACACATACCGTAACTCTAAACCAACGACTTCATTATTAACAATCACTTCAAACGTTGTTTATGGTAAAGCAACAGGGAACACGCCTGACGGACGTCGTGCCGGCAAACCTCTTGCACCAGGTGCGAACCCAAGTTATCAAGACGGTAAATTCTTAGGTGAGAAAAATGGCTTGTTAGCTTCATTAAACTCAACAGCTCGTTTAGAATATACAATCGCTTTAGATGGTATTTCTAATACACAAACCATCAACCCTAATGGTTTAGGTAAAGACGACGACACAAGAATTAACAACTTACGTAACGTATTAGATGGCTACTTCGATAAAGGTGGTTACCACTTAAACGTAAACGTATTTACAAACGAATTATTATTAGATGCACAAGCACATCCAGAAAAATATCCAAACTTAACTATCCGTGTATCTGGATATGCCGTGAAATTCCGTGACTTAACTCCTGAACAACAAGCAGACGTTATTTCAAGAACTTCACACGACAGACTATAAAAAACATTTACATTATTTAACTGAAAGGGTGACATTTAACGTGTCATCCTTTTCGTTTGAAAGAAGAGGGATCATTATGACAACACCAGTTACAGGTAGAATTCATTCAACAGAAAATTTTGGTACCGTTGATGGCCCAGGTGTCCGTTTTATCGTATTTACACAAGGGTGTCGCATGAGATGTCAATTCTGTCATAATCCAGATACTTGGAAAATTGGTTCCGGTGGTCGTGTGGTGACGACTGACGAAGTATTAGAGGAAGCATTACGTTTTCGCTCTTATTGGGGCGAAAAGGGTGGTATCACTGTCAGTGGTGGTGAGCCGCTATTGCAAATGGACTTTTTGATCGATTTATTTAAAAAAGCCAAAGCACAAGGCATTCATACAACCTTAGATACGTGTGGCAAACCTTTTACTCGGGAAGAACCCTTCATTAGTCAATTTGATGAATTGATGAAGTATACAGATTTACTCTTATTTGACATCAAACATATTGATAACGAGCAACATAAACTGTTAACAACGCAATCAAATGATAATATTTTAGAGATGGCTACCTATTTATCTGAAATTGACAAACCTGTTTGGATTCGCCACGTATTGGTGCCTCAACGTAGTGATTACGACGAATATTTAATCCGTCTGGATGCCTTCATAAAAACATTAAACAATGTAGATAAAGTTGAAGTGCTTCCTTACCATACGATGGGCAAGTACAAATGGGAAGAACTAGGTATTCCTTATCCATTAGAAGGAATTGAGCCTCCTAAAAATGATCGTGTTGAAAATGCGAAAAAACTACTACATGTCGAGGACTATCAAGGTTATCTAGCACGTTAACAAACGAAAAAATAGAAAAGAAGACAATTTTTTTGTTGTTTCTTTTCTATTTTTTGTTATCATTAAGAGTGAATCAAAACCAAGGAGTGTGTATTATGTCAAAAATTTTAGTTTTTGGACACCAAAATCCTGATACAGATGCTATCGGAGCAGCAATTAGTTTTGCTTACTTACAAAAAGAATTAGGAAAAGAGACAGAAGCTGTCGCTTTAGGAACACCAAGTGAAGAAACTCAATATGCCTTAGATTATTTTAATATTGAAGCACCACGTGTTGTCACTGAAGCAGCTAGCGAAACAAACCAAGTCATGTTAGTGGATCATAACGAATTCCAACAAAGCATTTCAGATATCGCTGAAGTAAACATTTTAGCAGTAGTGGATCATCACCGGATTGCCAACTTCGAAACAGCAGATCCATTGTATTATCGTGCAGAACCAGTAGGGTGTACCAGTACAATCATCTATAAAATGTTTAAAGAAAATAACGTGACAATTCCAGCTCAAATTGCTGGTATGATGGTCTCAGCGATTATTTCTGATACATTATTATTTAAATCACCAACTTGCACACAAGAAGACATCGATGCAGCGCACGCCCTAGCTGATATTGCTGAAATTAATTTAGAAGGCTATGGTCTTGACTTATTAAAAGCAGGAACAAATTTAAGCGATAAATCAGCTGAAGTTCTTTTAGATTTAGATGCTAAGAGCTTCCCAATGAACGGCAAAACAGTTCGCGTTGCCCAAGTAAATACCGTCGACTTAGCAGAAGTTTTAGATCGTCAAGCTGAATTAGAAGCAGCTATGGCCGCAGAAAATGCAGCCAATAATTATGACTTGTTTGTCTTAATTATTACGAATATCCTAGACAGTGATTCTGAATTATTAGCGATTGGTGCGGAACAAGCCAAAATTGAAGCAGCGTTCAATGTAACATTAGTTAACAATCGTGCGTTCTTACCAGGCGTTGTTTCTCGTAAAAAACAAGTAGTACCACAATTAACAGAAGTCTTTAACTAAAACCGTAAGCGCCTAAGCAACGCGATAAATTCCTTGTTGCTTAGGCGCTTCAATAGTAAAGGGGCGTTAACATGAATGATTTAGCAATTTACTATCATTCTCCGCAACAAACGAAACAATACAATCATTTGCTCAACCACTCACTTTTTTTCCCTCTTGTTACTTTTATGTATGAACATCGGGAAGAAAGAATCATTTTAAGACAATTAAAAGCGGCCTTTGCAACAGAAGCCAAGTTAGAACAATTTTTATCAGAAATGATTGATTGTCAGTTAATCATTCGGGAAAATCGTCAATATCGTTTGAATTTTCCTATTTATACGGCAGCTGAAGTTGCGAGTTTGACCATGGCTGAAGACGAACTTCCTAAGTTTAAAGGAACTGTAACAGAGCAATTATTTTGGCTAGCTGAATCTTTTTGGCCACAAGTGTTTCCAGAAGAGGAAGACTATTTTTTTGGCGTGAGCGGTGGCCCCTCATTTTATCAAAAACAAAGATTGGCCTCGGCACAACTATCTATAATTACGCTTGAAAAAGAAAAGACAGAGGTTCCAACAATACCTCGTTATTTTGATTACTTGGGCAAAGAGGAAGCCTTGCCAGAAGCCTTCAGCGCTTTATATGACTTGCTAGGGGACGTAAATCCTGAATACTATCTTTCGCAAGCGAGAAGAGTTATTAAACAAGCTCTGCGAGGCCGCAAAGTCAGTACTGTGCCTAATATTTTTCAAGAAAGTTTGCACTTGACCCAAGTGATTACGATTGACCAGGACCACTTAAAACTCCTTTTACCAGTAGCAACGGAACAAGCCGAGCCTTTAGAAGCACAGTCGGATATTCTAGCATTTTATTATGAAAAAATTGCTAACCGATCGGCCATCGAACGCTTAGTTTTTATGCAACAATTGATTGAGCAACTAGGTACGAACTCTCTAAGTTATCTTAGAATAAATTAAAGTTACGATAATTTTATTATGTAAACTAAAAATCAATAACAAGAAATGACGCCGCTTCTTAGTGAGAAATGGCGTCATTTCTTTTGCGAACTTTTTTCGTCCAAAACCCACCGGAAATGAACTTAGGCTCATAGGAAATGATAAATGCTCTCGGCTCTAATTGATTGATTAATTTGTACAATGTACGTTCGTTTTTTCTTGGGGAAAGGATTTCTAAAACCATTCGTTCTCCTTCGCGTCCGTAGGCAACACTTTGTGTAACACCATAGCCGTGTTCACGAAGTGTTTCTGGTAAATGAAATTGTTCAGTAGTAGAAGGGAGGATAACCGATACCATAATATAACCCAAGGCCAAATAGTCTTCGATTTTAATTCCTACACTAATGCCAACAGCGTAACCAAGCGCATAAACAAGTAAATTTAAAGGATTGTCTAACCGATTCAGAACCATACTTAGCCCTAAGACATAAATTGTTATTTCAGCCATACTAACCAGCGGTGCAATAACCCGATAACCTTTCATCGTTAACATAAAACGAATAGTATTTAAGGTAATATACGCAAAATTAATGATAAAAATCATAGCTAACATTTTCAAATCAACGACCATAAAATAAGTACCTCTTTTCAAAATCTTTACATCCAGCCCTCATTATAGTACAGAAAAACTGAGAATCAAAGGCGAAACACTTATAGAAATGAATTCTTTTTTGAATACTCGCTCATATTATTCGCCTAATTTAACTGTTATTTGATATAATCTTAGTATGAAGTAAGAAGGAGGTAAGCGATGAAAATTTTTGTTTGGATTTTGTTATTTTTATTAGTAATTAACGTTATTGCTGCCTTAATTACTGTTTTTAGAAAACCTCGTAGTATTTCCAGCGTTTTAGCATGGATGATGACGTTGATTTTCTTGCCTGGTATCGGATTTATTATTTACTTATTCTGTGGGCGGGGTATCGATGGACAAGAAGTATTTAAATTGTCTGATGATGAAAAACAAATGGTTCAACGAATTAAAGAAAAAGTGGACATTGATAACAAAAAAGCAGGGCGCGATAAACGTTATGATTTACTTTATGATGCGAAAGTTTTAAATCGTTATTTCCGGAATATGGACGCATCACCGTTGGCCAAAAGAAATAGTTTGCAATTATTCACAGATGGCCAAGAAAAATTCCAAGCATTATTTGAAGATATTCGTGCAGCGAAAGAAACCGTTCATGTGGAATATTATGCGTTTTTTAATGACACGATTGGCAATCAATTTTTAGATGTATTAATCGAAAAGTTGCATGAAGGCGTGGAAGTTTACTTAATTTACGATCCTTGGGGTTCACCAGGCGCAAATAAAAAGTTTTTTGCTCGTTACGTTGACGCTGGAGGAAAAGTAGCTCCCTTTATTACTTCACGCGATATGATCCGTAAAACACGTCTAAATTATCACTTGCATCGAAAAATTGTTGTCATCGATGGCAAAATTGGCTGGACCGGCGGGTTCAATGTCGGGGATCAATATTTGAATGTCACCGAAAAATTTGGTTACTGGCGAGATACCCATATTCGTTTGGTCGGAACGGCCGTATTTTCATTGCAAGAGATATTTATCATGGATTGGAATGCTTCAGTCAAATATTCTGAAGAACGTATGACGTATCATGAAAAATATTTTAAATTACCAGAAGATCATGAAGTGGAGCATTTGTCCTTACAAGTTGTTTCAGATGGTCCTGATTCAGAAGAAGAAATTTTGAAAAGCGGGTTTGTCCGGATGATTTTTTCTGCAGAAAAGAGTGTCTGGATTCAAACACCGTATTTAATCCCTGATGATAGTATGATTAATGCGTTGTTAGTGGCGGTTCGTTCGGGTGTCGACGTGCGAATTATGATTCCTTGTATGCCTGACCATCCCTTTATTTACCGCGCAACACAATATTACGCGAATTACTTACACAAACGCGGCATTAAAATTTATATTTATGATAGTGGGTTTATTCATGCAAAAACAATGGTAATTGATGATGAATTAGCTATGGTTGGCACAACAAACCAAGATATTCGCAGTTATTCATTGAATTTTGAGGTAAGTACGTTTATTTACAATCCCGACATTGCGTGGATGTTAGCGCAAGTCTTTGAAGAAGATATAGAAAAAAGTGTCTTACTAACCGACGAGATAATTAAAAAACAAGGGTACTGGCTACGCTTCAAGCAAAACTTTTCACGCTTGTTGTCCCCAGTCTTGTAATCAAATAAATCAGCAGTGAATGTAGTAAACTACTATTTTCACTGCTGATTTTAGTAACAAAACACTGAGGTGGTCTACCTAATTCATTGATAATCCCTCTAAATAATGGTAAATTAAAAATAAATTCAATCAGCTATTCTATCGTGAGAAACATAGTTATTACGTAGATCAGATCAAGGGGACATTCACGACGAGCAAATATTGAGTGTGTTTGCTGAAACGTGCATGTGTGATTTGGTCTTTTTTATTGAGCTGTTATTTTATAGATAAGGAGTGGTCACCATGGACTACCTAGCAATAGCAAAAGAAATTTTGAAAGACGTAGGTGGCAAAGACAATATCGTGGATGTCACACATTGTTATACACGATTGCGTTTCGTATTGAGAGACACGAAACAAGCGAACAAAGAAGCCTTACTACAAACAGAAGGCGTCATTTCTGTTATTGAAAGCGGCGGGCAGTATCAAGTGGTTTTAGGCAATAAAGTCGCGCATGTCTATAATGCTCTAGAACCTTTGTTGGCTCAGCAACTTACGACCAAAACATCCACAAAAGAAAAAAATTCATTAGGCAATCGAATTTTAAATACTGTTGCCGCGATTTTCACGCCTGTCGTACCAGCAATTGCCGCTTCTGGCATGTTAAAAGGAATTTTAGCTATTGCTGTGATGGTCGCAAACAATTTTTACCAGGTCGATTTAAAACCTTTGAATACGTATATTATTTTAAGCGCCGCTTCCGATGCACTTTTTTATTTTATGCCAGTTATTTTAGGTTATTCAGCTGCTAAGGTTTTCAAAACAAACGAATATATCGCCATGGTAATTGGTGCTACCTTATGTTATCCGACCATCGTTTCATTAATGACTGAAAAATCAGCGGTTACCTTGTTTGGATTACATGTGACCAAAGCCAATTATGTTTCCACGGTAATTCCAATTATTCTTGCAATTTTTATGTTAGCTTATGTGCAACGCTTTTTGGAAAAAGTTATTCCAGAAGTTCTAAAAATCATTATGGTTCCTACGCTATCATTACTTTTAATGATTCCAGCCACTTTATTATTATTTGGACCAATAGGGATTTATTTAGGTGACGGCGTGAATTGGTTGTATTATTATATAATGAATTTGAGTCCCATCTTGTTAGGCGGTTTTATCGGCGGAATTTGGTGTGTCTTAGTCATTTTTGGGGCTCACCGTGGGCTTGTGCCAATTGGGATTAATGATGTCGCTCGAACAGGACGGCAAAATTTGCTAGCGTTTGCTGGTGCAGCGAACTTTTCTCAAGCGGGCGCCGCATTTGGCGTGTTTGTCCGCACAAAAAATAAAGACTTGAAAGCTGTTGCTGCCTCTGCAACAGTGACTGCATTATTTGGTATCACAGAACCAGCCATTTATGGGGCAAACTTGCGGCTAAAAAAACCGATGATTTATGCGGTGGCTAGCGGAGCAGCAGGCGGGGCCTTAATGGGCTGGGGCGGTTCCTACGGGACAGCCTTCGCTAACCAAGGACTCTTGACCATCCCAGTTTACGCAGAAGCAGGAACCAAAGCCTTTATTTGTTATTTATTAGGTTGTGGTATTGCTTTTTTTGGTGCATTTCTATTAACGATTTTTCTAGGCTTTAATGATTTACCGCTTGACGATTCACGTCAAGAACCCGGCTTAAAGACAGAGGCAACGACAGTCAAAGAAAAGCAACGGATTCAAGCACCTGTTCAAGGACAACTCGTATCTTTAGACCAAATTAACGATGAAGTCTTTGCTTCTCAACAAATGGGAAAAACGCTAGCTATTTATCCGACAGAGGAACAAATTGTTTCACCAGGAAATGGGCAAGTGACGGCTTTATATCCAACTCATCATGCAATTGGCTTAAAGTTAGACAATGGTGCTGAAATCCTCCTTCACATTGGAATCAATACAGTCGAATTAAAAGGGCGAGGATTTGAAACGTTCGTAAAAGCAGGAGAAAGGGTCAGACTAGGACAAAAACTGCTCTCTTTTGATAAACAAATCATCCAAGCTGCTGGTTATGATCCAACCGTCTTAGTCATCGTAACAAATACTGCGGAAATGGCTGTAATTGAGACAACCAAACAAACAGAGATTACACCACAAACAAATTTATTTTTCATGCAAGTAAAGGAGCAAAACTAATGGTTAAACAATTTAAGAACGATTTTTTATGGGGGGCTTCTTCCTCCGCTTTTCAAATTGAGGGCGCTTGGAATGAGGACGGCAAAGGCCTAACAGTCGCTGATTACAATTCTTTTAAAAAGTCAGCTGTTCAAGCAGATACGAAAGTTGCCAGCGATTTTTACCATCATTTCAAAGAGGACATTGCGTTAATGAAAGAATTAGGCTTAAAAACCTATCGTTTTTCTCTTTCATGGGCACGAATCATTCCAACAGGTGATGGCGAAATCAATCAAGCCGGCATCGATTTTTATAATGCTGTCATTGATACACTTTTAGAAAACGATATTTTGCCGTTTGTCACACTTTATCATTTTGATTTACCTTTTGCGTTGGTGGAAAAATACAATGGTTGGGCGGATCGTCGCTGCGTTTCCGCATTTCAACGCTATGCGCAAGTCTGTTATCAAGCATTTGGTGATCGAGTCAAAAATTGGCAAGTTACAAACGAACAAAACTTAATGATTCGTGTCGATGAACGAATGAATATGTACGATGTTGCACCAGAAAATATTGAAAAAATTCGTGCACAAATGGATTACCATATGTTTGTTGCCCATGCGTTAGCGACGAATGATTGTCACCAATTGGTTGCTGGGGGAAAAGTCGGACCCTCTGTTTCCTCAACGATGACTTATCCTAGTTCCAATAAGCCTGAAGATGTTTGGGCAGCTCGTATGAATGATAACTTTAAAACGAATTACGCTCTAGAAATGTATTGTTTTGGCGAATATCCTGGTTACTATCAAGAGTATTTGACCAAATGCGGCATTTATCCCGAAACACAGCCAGAAGATCAAGCAATTTTGAAAGCCGCTAAACCAGATTTTATCGCCCTTAATTATTATCGGACGTTAGTCGCTAGCTATTTACCGACAGATGAGCAACACCCATTGGGTACGAAAGAAAAGGACATTGATTTTGATCTATACGGTTATTTCAAAATCGAAAAAAATCAACATTTAAAAACCTCTAAGTATGGTGCCCAAATTGATCCAACTGGTTTACGTTTAGTTTTAAATGATTATTATCATCAATACCGTTTACCGTTAATCATTACAGAAAACGGCTTAGGCACACCAGATCGCCTAACAGAGGACGGAAAAGTTCATGATGACTATCGAATTGCGTATTTGTATGACCATATTGCTGCTTGTCATGCGGCTATTTCTGACGGTGTTGAGTTGTTTGGTTATTGCCCTTGGTCGGTCATGGATATTTTAAGTTCCCATCAAGGATTCAAAAAACGCTACGGTTTTATTTACGTTAATCGTGAAGACCATGAGTTAAAAGATTTACGACGTATTAAAAAAGATAGTTTTTATTGGTACCAATCAGTGATTAAAAATAATGGGTTACCAGAAGAATAGTGACCAAAAAGGATCATCCATTGCATAAGTGGGTGATCCTTTTGTTTTCAAGTTCTGTCATTCCGTGTTAGACTTAAGTTAACAAACCCATTAAAGGTGGTGAGAGAGATGAATAATTACGATTTATGGAAATGGGCTGCCGGGAAACGAACCGAAAAAGATAAAAATGAAACCTATAGCGCCAAAAATTGGTGGTATGTTTTACTAATGCTCGGTGTATTTGTAGGGATCATGTTGTTGTATTATTTAATCTCTGTGCTTTGGAATTAAGGGGAAATGGGCAAATGAGGAATTAAGAATAAAAAAAGACACCTTTTCAGGTGTCTTTTTTAACAGGATTCAGACAATGATAGCTGAATCGGAATAGGATAATTTTCCTCGAGCGCAACATCAGAATCTTTCATTCTACGAAGCAGTAAGTCAATCATAACGTCACACATCTCGTCGATCGGCTGCACAATGGTTGATAGTTGTGGGGCAATTCTTTTGATTAATTTTGTCCCATCATAACCAATTACTTTTAATTCTTCAGGAATCGATATCTTCAATTTTTGAGCAATATTCATAACTGTAATTGCTGTCAAATCATCGGTACAAAAGATGCCGTCCACAGTTTTATTTTGAAGTAAACGTTCAATTTCTAGATTTTTTAATGTTGTTGAGGTTCCATTATCAATTTGTAGAATCGTTTTTTCTGCGCCATATTTTTCCATCGTTTGTTTATAACCAGCCAATCGATAATCGCTAGGTGCGCCTGTGTTATTAGCACCAGTAATAATTGCAATCTTTTGTGCTCCACTTGCAAATAAGGCTTCAGTGGCTTTTTGGCCACCTTGAAAGTTTTGCGAAGAGACAATTGGAATGCCAGGTGCCAAGAAACGGTCAAAGGAAACAATAGGTAGTGAAACATTTTCATATTCGTTAATAGCTAAGTTATGGCTACCAGTGATTACACCATCCACTTTATTTGCAGCGAGCATTCGTAAATAGGCGCGCTCTTTTTCTGGATCTTTTTCACTATCACATAAAATCACTTTATATCCTTGAACAAAGAGCTTTCTTTCCAGTGTTTCAATTAATTCACCAAAAAATGGATGACTAACAGAAGGGAAGACTAAACCAATCAGCTGCGTACTTTTTCCTTGGAGGCTTCTGGCTAATCCATTAGGTTGATAATTTAATTCTTCCATCGCTTGATGAACTTTATCAATTGTTTTTTGACTAAGATAACCATAATTATTAATCACGCGGCTTACCGTTGTCGGGCTCACCCCAGCAAGCTTTGCTACATCCGTTAATTTAACCACCATCAAAATTCACCATCATTCCTAATTATTCGTATTTTCCAGCTCATAAAAACAAGCTTTTGCCGTCTTGGATAGATGAAGATACTGTTGCGCTTTATCTGGAAAGAAGCGACCAGTCATCGTTTTTTCACCTTTATTTACATAGATTTCTGCAACAGAGCAATCAACAAAAATAGTTAACTGAACTGACTTATTTTTCCTAATTTTAGTTTCACGAATTGTGCCATACTTTTCAGCAAAAGGTTGGCCAGCAAATGTTCGATCAAGGGTTATTTTACCATGAATCGTATCAATTGTAATTAAAAGTCCTTTTGAACCCGTTTCGTTCGCTAAAAGCCGAATAAAAGCAATCTCATTTTTGGGAATATCCACTTCTAATTCAAAAGAAGCAGTAGATAAAAAATGGCAGCCATTTGATAAAGTAGTGGCGGATTGACGAAGCATTTCTGTTTCAGAAACTGGATATTGAAATAGTTTCCCGTTGTGAATTGTGAGTTCTTTAACCAGACTTAAGCCATTTGCCCAACCCTCCACATCACTTGGGTAAGTGATTTCTGGCAACCCAATCCAACTGACCGCAAGTGCACGACCATCTGGCGCATTAAAGGCTTGAGTGGCGTAGACATCAAACCCTTCATCTAAATTTTCAAAAGGCCCAGCCTGAACTAAAGAAAGATTCTCCAAATCAAACGTTTCGGCCAATGTGTACATATTCGGATAGATATTCTGATAACTTTTTACAGATGGAGATAGACCTTGTGGGCAAAATAATAAGACAGGCTGGCCATCAATAAATACCAAATTAGGACATTCAACCATGTAGCCTAATTCTTGGTCGGTGAACGTCAATTCGCCAAGTTGATGAAAATTGTGTACGTTTCGATCTTTAGAAAAATAGACCACAATTTTTCCTTGTCCATTTAAATCACTAGCACCAATTAATAAAACAAGTCCTTCTTGATAAGGAAATACCATCGGATCACGAAAATGGGAAGAATAATTGGGGTCAATAGGTAGGAATGGTGTTGATTCCTTTGTGATCGCACCTAAAGAATTCAGCCATGCAATATTTTGATATGCAAATCGTTGCCAAGTTTGATCACGAACATTTCCTGTATAAAATAAACATAGTTGGTTATCTATTGGTAAAGCTGAGCCTGAATAGACGCCATGAGAATCATATTCAGAGTCGGGATAAAGGGCAATTCCTTCATACTCCCAGTGAATTAAGTCGGAGGAAGTTAAGTGGGCCCAACTTTTTAGTCCGTGAACACTCCCGAAAGGAAACGCTTGATAAAATAAATGCCACTGGTTATTGAAATATGAAAAACCGTTGGGATCATTTAGTAGTCCTGTCTGTGGTTGAATATGATACTTAAAACGCCAACTAGATTGCGCGATAATAGAAGTTAAATTTTCGAGGTGAGCAGATGTCCAAGAAGAATAAGGTGCATAACGTAATTCATCAGTCCATTGGTTCATGATGCTTGACATAAGTAATGTCTCCTTTATTAGAAAATAGTAGTTAGTCTAATAGTATAAACAAATCAGAAAAAAGTCAAACGTATAACACATATAAATCTATTTAAATCAAAAGAATATTATAATTTACATTTATTTATGATAAACGTTTGACATATTACGCAAAAACGAGTATCATACAGAATGTAAAAACGGTTACAGAAAAAATTAACAGGACTAGTTTAAGAGTGAGGAGAACCAGAATGAACAGAAATTGGTGGCAAAAAGAAGTGGCCTATCAAATTTATCCACGTAGCTTTTCGGATAGTAATAATGACGGAATTGGTGATTTACAAGGCATTATTCAAAAACTGGATTACTTAGAAAATTTAGGAATTACGCTGATTTGGCTGAGTCCAATGTACCCGTCGCCAATGGCTGACAATGGATATGATATTTCAGACTATTATGGTATTTCTAGCGATTTTGGTACAATGGCAGACTTCGATGAACTCATTGAAGAAGCAAAAAAACGAAACATAAAAGTTATTTTAGATTTAGTGGTAAACCATACATCTGATGAACATGCTTGGTTTCAAGATGTTTTAAAAAATCCTCAAAGTCGTTTTCGAGACTTTTATATTATAAAAGAAGGGCGAGAAGCACCTACAAATTGGCGGTCTAACTTCGGTGGTAGTGTTTGGGAAAAATTACCTGGGGAAGATGCCTACTACTTTCATGCCTTTCATAAAAAACAGCCGGATTTAAATTGGGAAAATCCTGAACTACGTAAAGAAATCTACCAAATGATCCGTTTTTGGTTAAACAAAGGAATTGCTGGTTTTCGTGTAGATGCGATTAATTTTATTAAGAAAGATTTGACTTGGACAAACTTACCTGCTGATGGGGCAGATCAATTAGCCAAAGTAACAAAAGCTAGTAGAAACATGCCAGGAATGAGTGACTTTCTGAACGAGTTAAAAGAAAAAGCTTTTGATGGTTTTGATATTGTCACAGTTGCCGAAGCGGCCGGCGTCAATTATCCAAATTTATCAGAATTTATTGGAGAAACAGGGTATTTCGACATGATTTTTGACTTCAAATGGGCTGATTTGGATGTAAAATCAGGAAGCGAATGGTTTTATAGAATCGATTGGTCTTGGAATGATTTACGCACATTAATTTTCAAACAGCAAGAAGCCATGCAAGAGGCTGGTTGGAGTGCAAATTTTATCGAAAATCATGATCAACCTCGAGCGACAACGAAATATTTAAAAGAACAGGCTCAACAGCCAAATGCGGTTAAAACATTCGGCGCCATGTATTTCTTTTTAAGGGGCACGCCTTTTATTTACCAAGGACAAGAATTAGGAATGACCAATTTTGAAAGGGGTTCGATTGATGAATTCGATGATATTTCTAGCATTGATCAATACTATCGAGCAATAAAAGAAGGATTTACGCCCAAAGAAGCCTTGTCACTTGTCAATTTGCGTAGTCGAGACAATGCCCGCACGCCTTTTCCATGGAATGATTCTATGTATGGCGGTTTTTCAAGCGTCAAGCCTTGGTTAGGAATGGTGGATAATTATAAAGAAATCAATGCCGAAGCGGTTCCAATCCCTCATTATTTAGTTAATGGCACAGTTATTTTTGATACACAGTCTGAAGAACGAGAGCAGTTAGTTCAGCAGGGAACATTATTAAAAAGCTATCAAGGACTATTGATTACTATAAATGAGTAGCTAGGAGGAGTATAACATGGCAGAAAATTATAAGCAGGCAGCCAAAGACATTATTCAATTAATCGGTATGGATAACATTATATCGGTCACCCATTGTCAAACGCGGTTACGTTTTATTTTGAAGGACCACGAACAAGTAGATGGTAAACAACTAGAAAAAATTGATTTAGTAAAAGGTGTCTTTTATAATGGCGGTCAATACCAAGTGATTTTAGGAACTGGCATTGTAACTAAAGTATATGATGAAATAGAAAAACTTGGAATCAACGTTGTGTCAAAAGCAGAGCAAACAGCAATTTTAAAAAATAATGAAACGGGCATGCGCAAAACAATGCGCATTTTAAGTGAAATATTCATTCCAATTGTTCCAGTAATTGCAGCAACAGGATTGTTCCTAGGGTTAAAAGGTGTTATTTTTAACGACACTTTTTTACAATTATTCGGAGCAAGTGTAGCCAATATTCCTGAAAGCTTTCAACAAATTGTCTCTGTCATTACAGATACCGTCTTTGCCTTTTTGCCAGCTTTGATTGTTTGGTCTACCTTTAAAGCATTTAATGCGACACCTGTAATCGGGATTGTTATTGGTTTAATGATGGTATCACCCATTTTACCAAACGCTTATGCAGTTGCAACACCAGATTCTGGCGTGAAAGCTATTATGGCTTTTGGTTTTATCCCAGTTGTCGGTGCACAAGGATCCGTTTTAAGTGCAATTGCTGCTGGTATAATTGGCGCAAAGATTGAACTTTTTTTCCGAAAAAAGATGCCGAATATTCTTGATCAAATTTTTACACCTTTTATGACTATGTTAATTACTTTTTTAATCATGATTCTCGGAATTGGCCCAATTTTGCATACCGTTGAGTTAGGCATGGTAGATGTTGTCCAATGGTTGATTGGGTTGCCCTTAGGACTAGGTGGTTTCGTGATTGGTGCCTCATATCCTTTAATGGTTTTGATTGGTATTCATCATACACTAACTATGGTAGAAACATCATTATTAGCAAATACAGGATTTAATGCATTGATTACAATATGTGCCATGTATGGGTTTGCCAACGTTGGCAGTTGTTTAGCCTTTGCGAAAAAAGCGCAAGATAGCAAAGTGAAGTCGACAGCCATTGGTTCTATGTTGTCTCAATTATTTGGAGTTAGTGAGCCTGTGTTATTTGGATTACTTATTCGTTGGAACTTAAAACCGCTGCTATGTGTCTTGTTTACATCAGGTTTAGGCGGAGCAATTTTAGCTATTTTTCATATTCAATCAAATTCTTATGGATTAGCCGTTATTCCTTCTTTCTTAATGTATATCTATAGTGCACATCAATTAGTGATCTATTTATTAGTCGCACTTTTATCTGTCGGTGTATGTTATGCATTAACCAGTCTATTTGCAATTCCGCAAGAAGTTTTGATTTCAGATAAAGTAATCGAAGAGGAAGAACGCGAAGTCTTTGAAATGCAACACAATACCTTAGATGAACAACTTTTTTCTCCGGTAACTGGTTACGCCATGAATCTTACTGCTGTTAATGACCCGGTATTTTCAAGCGAGATGATGGGCAAAGGTTTAGCAATCATGCCAACAGCGAACAAGGTTTACGCGCCTGCAGATGGTTTATTAAACTTGGTTGCAGAAACTGGGCACGCTTATGGTATCCAAACGGACGCAGGAGCTGAAGTATTAATTCATATAGGAATTGATACTGTCACATTGGGGCAGGAGGTCTTTCAGACACAAGTAACCCAAGGTCACCGTGTTAAAAAAGGAGATCTTTTAGGAACGTTCGATCGAAAAGCCATTAAAGAAGCTGGGCTTGACTCAACTGTCATGGTTATCATTACAAATACTTCAAGTTATTTAAGTGTAGAGCCAATGATGTCAGATCATAATGAAATTACGCCGGAACAAATCATTTTAAACCTAAATACACCTAACTAAACAAAAGAACAGCAAGAAGTAGTTATCACTTCTTACTGTTCTTTTCTTAAGAAAAAACCAATGATTTTCGGTTGTATTTGTCTATCCGTTTGTAGTATGATTGAGTCAGTTTTAAAGGAAACATGCCAAGTATGGAAGACCATACTTGACACGCATTGACTAATTAAACATGGGGAACGTTGCCATAAGTTGATGTTCCAGTCAATAATGCAAGTAAATCAAACATAGCATGTACCTCCTTTAATTGATAATCAAAGTATAACATTTTTTAATGAATTTACATAATAATACAAGTGGAGGTTTGTTCGTGAAGGTAGCAGGAGACAAAATAAAACAAGCGAGAAAACTTAAAAAAATCACACAATCAGAGCTGGCTAACGGCATCTGTACGCAAGCAACAATTAGTAATATTGAAAACCGTAATCTATGTGACAGTTTAGATATTTTCTCATCTATTTGCCTCCGATTAGATTTAGAAGTAGAAGAATGCATGATGATTTCTGAAGAAAAGAAAATTGAAAATCTACTAAACAAAGTCGAGGATTTATCTTTACGGTTATTTCACTTAGAGGCCTACAATTTATTACAAGAAGTGCCTGAAGGTCTTATCTTATCTAATAATGAACTAACGACTAAATTGTTATATTATAAGGGAATTACTTGTTTATTAGGAAAAAAAGATAAAGCAGAAGCCTTGTTTTACCTATACCGGGGCGCGGAAATTGACCGTAAAGTCAATATTTACAACATTTTAAGCCTGAATGCGCTAGGTACGCTATATGAACTGGAAAAAGATATGAGAAAAGCGCAAGTATATTACGAAAAATCATTACAAGAATTGGAACAATTTAAATTAGAATGTTCCTTGGAGCGTTGTAGAATTTATTATAATTCTGCTAAATTCTACTCGGAAATGAAAGACTACCAAAAAAGTGTCATTTTAAGCGAAAAAGGGATTCAGATTTGTCGTGACAAACACTCCATTTATTTGCTAGATTATCTTTTATATGAAAAAGCCTTTAACAAACAAATGCTCGGGGAAGACACAGCCGATGACTATCGTCAAGCCTATTATTTTACACAATTTTTTGGCAATACAGAAGTCCTACAATATATTGAGAAAGATATGAAAGCTTTTAATATTTCCTATTAATTTAATCAAAAAGCCGATAAAAGCTGAAAATCCAGTTTTTATCGGCTTTTTGAAAAGTCTAGGCAAGTTGCTTTTAAAAATCAGCAGTCACGGTTACGATAAGCAAGACGAAGTATTTAGGAGGATTTAAAAATGAAAAGAGTAATGTGGTTTAGACGTGATTTACGATTACAAGATAATAAAGCATTAGCACACGCGTTACAAAATTCTGCAGCTGATGAATTGATTTTATTATTCCAAATGAATCCTCAACAATTTATTCAAGAAAGTGCTAATCATAACGCTTTTTTTGCAAGTTTAGCCTCGTTTAAAGAACGAATCGATCAAGAGGCACATTTACAAATCATGGTCGGCGAACCATTAGATTTATTTTCACGTTTGAAACGCAAATTACCCGATTGGCAGGCCATTTATTTTAATGAAGATACTTGTGGCTTTGGGGCAAAGCGGGACCAGCAAGCTATGCGCTTTTTTGAAGAAAATAATATTCAGTCTTTCTCTTTTCAAGATGCCTATTTGCATGGCTCTGAAGAAATTAAGAAGAACGATGGCAGCAAGTACCAAGTGTTTACGCCCTATTACAATAAATGGAAAGAGGCGCCTAAAGAAACCCCGATTCCTGTTTCCTATACAGCTGAAAAAATTTTTAGTGCGTGTCTTTTTCCAGAAGAGGAAGCAGCATATGGGGAACAGATTGCGAGAATTCCTTTAACACACTATAGTGTCGGCGAAGAAACAGCCAGAAGGCGCTTAAATACTTTTATTGATCAAAAACTTCAATCCTATGAAAATAAGCGTGATTTTCCTTATCAGGATCAAACGAGTCATCTGTCTACTTTTTTAAGAACGGGAGAACTTTCGATTCGCACCATTTGGCAAGAGCTTGCATCTGCGCCTTCTAGCTTAAGTAAAGAACCCTTCAAAAAAGAATTAGCTTGGCGTGACTTTTACAATATGATCTATAGTGCTTTTCCACAACAAAAAGAGGAAGCTATTCAAGAAAAATTTCGTTATATTCAATGGACAAATGACCCAGAAATGTTTGCCAAGTGGCAAAAAGGGGAGACGGGATACCCTATAATTGATGCCGCAATGCGACAACTGAATCAAACTGGTTGGATGCACAATCGCTTAAGAATGATTACTGCCTCTTTTTTAGTTAAAAATTTACACATCGATTGGCGTTGGGGTGAAAAATACTTTCAAAAAATGTTGATTGATTATGATGCCGCCAATAATATCGGTGGCTGGCAATGGGCTGCTTCGACAGGAACGGACGCTGTCCCGTATTTTCGGATTTTTAATCCAATTATCCAGTCAAAAAAATTTGATAATGACGGCCAGTTCATCAAAAAATATGTTCCAGAACTTAAACAAGTGCCACAAAAGTATATTCATCAACCAAATTTAATGAACGAAGCCTTACAAACGCAATATCATGTACATTTAGGAGAAAATTATCCAAAACCCATTGTCGATTATGCATCAAGTAAAAAACAAACATTATTTCTATATGAAGCGAGCAAAGAAATTCATCAAGAAATGAACAATCCAAGGTTTCAATAAACAGTAAACCCAACTAGCTTAGCAAACAACTGTAAGGTTAGTTGGGTGAATTGATTGGTCGAAAGAGAAGTGGCAAGTTATCGGCTAAAGTTTTTTATTTTATTCTAGTTAACATAATATACATTATACAAAGTAGTTTTGAACTGACTTTGAATCTAGTTTGAACTAACAACTTTAGAATGTTTAATGTAATCAAATTCAAGATATGGTTTTTTGAAGTCGTCTAAAGCTTGCTTAATCGCTAAACGGTTAGCAACTTTCGTTGCTTCGTCAACTCTAAATAGTTTAATCATTTGTTTATGTTCTTTCGTGAAACGCTTACGACCGTCAACTACAAGAGCTTTTAAATAGTCTTCACTGAAACATTCCTCTAAAATCGCAAGTGAAACAGATACTTGATTTTCAGCCCAATTTTTCGTTTTATAAACAGACTTTTCAAGTGGTTTTAATGTCAGTTTAACTGAATCACAGTTTGAGAGAAAATCAGTCCAAAATTTACAAACAGGCCAACGACGTTTATTAGTGTCTTTTTTATTTTCAACTAAAAATGTAAGATATTCGCACATGATGCCTCTTACAGCGTCTCCAATTTCTAAATTGCCATCGGCAATTTTATTAAAAAGATTTTCAGCACGTTCATTTCTTAATTGAATCTCGTAACGTTGCCAAAAATTAATGTCTTCGGGCAATGATACACCTTTACTATTTTCCAATTGTCCTTTTTTGTCATAGAATCGAAATTCAACATCGCCATTACCAACATAAAGAGTTTGCCCGTCTATTTCTTTAGAACTTTGCATGTCCCCGCCTTCGATATAACGCCATTTTCTAAGACCTGCAGTACTTCTAAACTGTTTAAGCCTTAATTTGCGGTGCAAAGTCGTAATGTTAAGATAGCCTTTATAATCGTCTAAAGCAGTATCCAAACGAGTTAAATGATCAATTGAAAAAGTAGAACGTAACAAATTGAAAAAATCGATCCACGTGAATTGTTCAGGCCAATGATTCTCAAGATAACGACAGCCTTGACCTTTAATATCAACGAAAGTTAAGGCCCTCCTAGTCTTTTGAGCGTTCTCCTTTCTTATGTCAATCGTTATCAAATCAGCAAACCGATAACGATAATCATATTCGTTACCTTCAGAAAGAGCTTTACTCTCAAAATCAGACGGAGAAAGATAAAATAAATCTAACAATCCACTGGAAAAAATATTTCCTTGAAAAGTAATAGAAACCCAGTCAATACAGGCTTCGAGGGGTTTCCTTTGAGTACAGTGTAGGGGGGTGTTACAGTACCCCCCGCTTACATTTTTTTGTTCATTATTTTTCATTTAAGCAACCTCCGACAACGTTATTTAAATCCAGCTTTTTTTAGTTCAATGTCAGCTCTAACGAGTTTTTCTATATAAGAAGAAACGCTATTTTTACCACAATAAAATGTACCTTTCTTCTCTTCCACTAATCCCTCTAAATATAACCAAGACGCATTAGATAGTGTGATATTTCTTCTCCTATTCTTTTTAGAAACAGCCATTTTTTCACCTCCAGGAATGAGTGAGCCACTTTTGCACGTACAAAAGTGAGTCACTATTTACCTGGTTTAATCTTCAATTTTATAAACACCATTTACAGAAAAACGTGGACTGTTTCCACGTCCTGAAACATAAAAATGAAAATTAAGTTTGATTTTATCGCCTTTTTTTAAATTAGAAATATCGTAAGCATTTGCAACATGCACAATTATCACTTTTTTTGAATCAATTAAACGAAAATGAAGCATTTGAGTACGCCAACGACTGCCAAAGCGATTCAATTCACTGATTGCAACTTTAACTACAATTACATATTCTTCGCTTGTATACATTTCTCACCTCTTAAGTTAAATAACGATGTGCGCAAAAACCGTGCGCACTGGCAATAATTTTTTAAACGGAAAGACTTCGCTATTCCATTCAAAAAACTATTGAATTATCACTTGCGTTACTGGCTTGCTTTTTTCTTCAATGGCTTGCTGTTCTAGTGTTTTAATCACAGCGAAAGAATCATAAAGCTCTCTTAATTCATCGGTTTGAATGAAGCTTAAACGGCGTTTTGAGAACATTTGTTGTTTTGCTTCTGGTTTATCAATATTATGTGAAAATTCGTCAGCATCGTAAAATTTTGCACGTGTATAGCGACCTGCGAACGTTCGACAAATAGCAACGTCATACGTTTGTTCTCTTAGAGCTTTTGAAACACGAGTGAAGACTTGTGATGTCCCTAATATTTTAATTGCTTGTTTTCTCTGTTGTGTGACAACTCGTAAAACGTCTTTATTCACTTTTGAGAATGAATCGAAATCGTTTTGAATTTCGTCCCATAAAATAAGAACACCTATTTTTTTTAACTCCCTAGCACGTAAAACGGCATTGGGAATATCCGCTAATGACGTTAAGGGCTCGTTTTGATGTATGTAACCAAAATTAGAACAAATATATAAATCAGGATACTTTTCACGGTAGCGCTCTGCTTCCCAAACTAGTGTCATGGTCTTCCCTCCCCCCTGTCTCCCTGTGAAGAGGGTGAGACCGTATTCTTTAAACGGCTTCTTTCCGCTTTTTATTAATGCTTTATACTCTTTAAAATCTCTTATCTTGAATTTGAGAAACTGCATGAGTTTCATTCGCTTCTCCCCTCCTATTTTGAAATGTTATTTTGATAAAGAACCATGTAGGCTATTCTAAAATCCTTCCTCGATAAATCGAGTCTTGATTTTAGAAATTAGCCTATAAACGGAATCCTTTTTAAAACAAAAGTAAATATTTTTAAAATAAACTTGGAATTTTGAACCGTGATGATAACCGCAATCGCAGCTACTAAAGTCTCAAAAGGAAAAAAATAGTTTGCCATTCCAATCGCTTCTCTAAAAAAAGATAAGTCAGGTAATTTTAAATTAAATTCGACATTAGGAATTAAACCTAATAACAGTCGAATCAACCCTAAAAGCAATGAAAAAACACCTTCAATTATCATTAATCAAGTCCCCCGTTCCTGTTATCTTTTTGTAAAGCCACCAGCCCACCAATAACCAAATTGAGATTTGGGCAAATACTCGAAATTTGGGAACAATTTGATCCATGATAGGTTTAGCCTTTTGCCCGTCAAATGTAACACCCATATACGACCACGAAACGGCACTAAAAAAATCTTTATTTGTTGGTGTGAATACTTCACTTACCTGTGTTGCAATGTCTAAAACACCTGAAAATTTGAGTGTGAACTCATTTGAAATAGCACCAAATCCATTAGATAGGAAATCCCAATTCTTTGGAATAATTAAACTGATTACTGTGTCAATTAAACTCTCTAAAAAATCTAAAATCCTTTGAATTAGTTCAGATAATGTACCTAAACCATTGCTTAAAATGTTTCCTAGCGTGCTTATTAATTCTTTTAAAACAGACCAGATATTTTCCCCTGCTTCATTAGTCACATTTCCAAATGAAAGTCCGTTCAATATTTCTTCTAAGCGTTTAAAGTCAAAGCCTTTATTCAGAAGCATATTTAGGTATTCGTTCACTGTGTTTAAAGTACCGAGAAAACTTGCAAAATTCTCTGTTAAAAAATCATTAAGCTCGGAAAATCCTTGGATAGTTGTGTATCTGACTTTATAAAACATATCCGCTAAAAATTTTGTGAATGTACCTTTTTCAGGGTCAAATAATTCAGTTAGCAGGTTTTTGAGTGAAATGAACTGAGATTTAAGCATTCTAACGAAAACGCCCTCGTGAGCCATTAGAGCGGTTAAATTATCGACTTTAAAATAAGAGTCAAACAGTTCTTTAAAGTTATCAATTGAATCTTTTATAGAAAGAATAGCTGCCAACAAACCAGTTTTTTCTAAAAAAGAAGCACCTAAATTATCTCGAATTTCTTTTAAAATTTTATTAGTAACAACAACTTGCAGACTTGATGTAGCTGTCCAGCTATTAATATTTTCAAGGTTCCACAAAGATTTTTCTACAATTTTATAGATGTTTTCCAAATGTTGCGCACTTTGTCTAGTCCAAGCATTAATGTTCGCAGTGTGTGCCGTATTCTTCTGCAATTCGGCAAAGATATTGGATAAATGGTTATTGGTCTTTACTATCTCTCTGCTAGTTGTACCAGTCCACGTATTGATATTAGCCGTGTGAGCTGTATTTTTCTGCAGTTCACGAAAGATATTGGATAAATGGTTATTGGTCTTTACTATCTCTCTGCTAGTTGTACCAGTCCATGTATTGATATTAGCCGTATGAGCTGTATTTCTTTGTAGTTCAGCAAAGATATTGGATAAATGGTTGTTGGTCTTTACTATCTCTCTGCTAGTCGTACCAGTCCACGTATTGATATTAGCGGTATGCGCTGTATTCTTCTGTAGTTCACCGAATATATTGGATAAATGGTTATTTGTGATTACTATTTGTACACTATTGATACCAGTCCATGTATTGATATTTCTAAGATTGTTTAACATATCAACAAAAACAGAACTAGATAAAAAATTTTCAATTTGTCTAATTCTTCTCCCATTCGAATCAATAGTTAAACTTAACTGATTTGAAATGTTTCTAAGATTATTAATACTATTGTCCATAGAATTAGCTCTAGTATTGAGCGTATTTATACGAGAGTTCAAAGCGCCTTCTCTCTTGTCTAAAGACTTCCATATTTCTGATGTATGGTTCCAAAGTTTAGTCGTTTCTCTATCAACACGTGCTATCTCAGCACCGAGCTGTGTTTCATTCCATTCTAATGCCGCAAAGGAATTTCTCGACTGTCGAAAAATTAAATCAAAATTATTCGCAATCATGGAGAAATCCCACGTGCCAGCAACGTTCCAATCTTTAAAGTAACCAGTGACATAGTAACCATTATTTGGACCTTCCCGCACTGTCTCAGGGAATTTTGCCCAGTCAACCGCACGAGAATTTATTTCATTAATAGGTATGGCTGATGGATCTTCAAAGTCTTCTGGACGTTTTAAATTGAATTTTTCCCTAAGATTTTCTTGAGTTTCTGTGGCATTTTCGGTAGTGTTCGCCGATTGAACACCATCATGATTAGGCTCCATGCTATTTTTAGAATCGCTAGTGCTAGCGCTATTTGTAACGCCAAGATTGCCGCTGTCACTAGATAAAACGTTAGCATGTCCATTAGTGGCAAAAAGCCAACCGCCAAGAAAAAAAGTAAAAAAACCAGTAATACAATTCCTATTTTTTTAATTTTTGAATTAACCAAAATTTTTCCTCCTAAAAAAGAACTGAATACCCTAAGATATTCAGTTCAAAATTTTTATTTAACCATCGACTTAACAAAGTTGAAGCCCTTCTTAGCACCCCATGTTACAACGTAAACACTAACGCCCGCTCCTAAAGCGATTGGAACAAACTGTTTTGCTGCGTCAACAAGTGGTGCAAACATATCTGCAGTAATCATGGCTTTCCTCCTTTTTTGTTTTTTTAATAAATAACATCTCTGAAAAAATAATCGCAAAATTTAAAAATTGCAATCACAGGTAAAACACAGAGTAAGAAAAATAATATCCCTATGTCTGCATAAGTTAAGCTTTCGCCTAGCTCAATGTTTTTAGGTTCTGTGTTTCCAGAAATGGTTATTAGTTCATTTTGAATATTTTTTAGTGCTTTTTGCTCGTCTGAACGATTATTAGACGATTCAACCTTTTGTAATGCTTCAAGAATGCTTTTTCTGAAAGCTTGCTCTTCTGCTTGTTTTGTTGCTTCTTGTTGAGTTAATTCTTCTTGTTTTTGTTTTGCCTTTTCAGCATTTTCGCTAGTTTTAGAAGCTGTCTGCTTCTCTTTTTCCTTATCGTTTGCAATTTTTTCTTGATAAAGTTCTTTCAACTCTTTTATTTCTTCCAATACCATTTTTACATTTGCTTGAAGCTCTTCATTGTTGATTGAACTTTGAGTGTTGTCCTCCATGGCTAAACTGATTTAACAGCTTGACAGCTAAACGACGTAGAGAAACCAACTTTGTTTGGAACCAAATAAACAGAACATGGCTTGTTAGGTTGTGCAGTTATTTCTAGTGAATCATTTGCAAAAAATTCAAATTGTTGATAAGCTTCTGTATCTGCAACTTTAACTAATTTGAAGGGATTTCCTGCTTTACTAACTCTATCCTCTGTTCCTAAAAAAATGTATTTTCCAATTGACATAAACATTGACATACCCCTTTCTATTTTTTTATATAACAAACGACTAAAAAGCCGGAATGTTCTCTCTCCAAGAAATAACCATTCTAAACAACGTCAAATCGTTAAAACCGTTAAAATCATCTGTAAACGAGCCATAGTAAAAAAATTCAATATCAATTCTTTCTTTCGACAACGATTTAAAAAGCTCATTATGCATACCCTTTTCAGAAAGAAGTCTAATCGACAAACTAAGCAATACATATTCTTTAAAATGATCTTCAGACAGCACACTTTTAACATTTGCAACTAATTCATTAACTTCACTTTCACTAAAGTTTTTCACTTGTTCAACTATTGACATTGACATAAGAACAACTCCTTTTAACGTTTTTGCGTTTATTTTCGCTTTTGCGTTTTTTATAAACTCTTTTGCGTTCTGTTTTTAGTAATCAATAACATACAATTCTTAAAATTATTAATGGATTTAAGAAAAAATGTTATAATCAAACTTTTAAAGAGCAAAATTCAGCCTATTATTTTTCTAACGCATTTGCGTTATAAGAATATAATAAACGCACTTGCGTAATATGTCAACAGTTTTAAGTTAACTTTTTAACGAAAAGTTGGTATATTTAACAATGAGAAATGAGGTGTTATAGTTGAAAGAAAATTTTGATGAACATCAACTAATTAAAGATAGGATTTTCTACTATCTGAAAAAAAAGGACATAACGCCTAATCGTCTAGCTGAACTGTCTGGTATTAGACAATCAACATTGAGTTCTATGTTTAATCGCAATGGTGTTCCTAAAGTCGATACAATACACGCAATCTGTAAAGGATTAAACATATCAGTCAGAGATTTTTTTGACTTTCCCCCTTACAATCAAAAACAGGGCGAAAGTACTGATGCAGAATTATTCGAGTACTTAGAAAATGTTACAGAAGAACTTGAAGCAATTAAACAACGTTTAGCTGACAAGCAAAACGAAAAATAAAAAAGGTGTGTTGGTATGCTGAAAAAAGGAAAGAAGGTTGGTTTAAAGGGCATTAAGAAATTCATTATTGAAGAAGCCACAGAATCCGAAATGATTGAATTAATTGAGTTAATGCGAGTTAGGAAAAGTGCCCTTGATTTAGAAAAAGTTGCTGGTAAAAGGAAAAAAGTTTTTGATCGAGTGAAAAACAAATAAGAGAAAAAAGGTGATTAGGTTGTTCTCCCTCCTATCACCTTTTTTTGTAACAAAAAAGCCCTTTTCAGGGCTTCATAATGATTTCAATCTAACACAATGTAAATCTAAAGTTTATACATTATACAAAGTAGAGTAAAAAGCATTGAAAAGCAAATAAAACCAGTCTTTAGTTTATCTAGACTGGTTTTGTCACTTGCGTTATATAAATTATGCTTGTTGTTTGATGGCTTGTTCGACGCGTGCTCCATATTCTGGATTTATTCTAGTGAACAAATCAATTTGACGCGCGATGATTTCTTGATTTTTCACTTGACCTAAAGATGCCGCTATATTGTTAATTAAGTTTTCTTTTTCTTCGCTTGGCAGCAAATTATACAAAGCGTTTGCTTGTGTAAAGTGATCTTGATTATAGCTATAATTACCAACATTTCCCTCAACTTCAAAGGAGCTAATTTTCGCCTTAGGATCTTCTTTTGGTGTTTCAGTATAACTATTTGGTTCGTAATTAATTTCGCTATTGCCATTGTCAAAACGCATATTGCCGTCTTTTTGGTAGTTATTTACAGGTGCTTTTGCTTGGTTGATTGGCAATTGGTGACTATTAGCGCCCACGCGATGACGATGTGCGTCCCCATAAGCGAACAAACGTCCTTGCAATAATTTATCTGGAGAAGCTTCAATACCAGGAACGAAATTCCCTGGTGAAAATGTTACTTGTTCAACCTCTGCAAAATAATTCTCTGGATTTCTATTTAAAGTCATCGTGCCAACTTCAATCAGCGGATACTCTTTTTGAGAAACCGTTTTTGTTACATCAAAAAGAGTTTCTTTCATTGTTAACGCATCTGCATACGGGATAATTTGCACAGATAATGTCCAAGAAGGAAATTCTTGATTTTCAATTGCATTATGCAAATCTTCAATATGGAAATCTGGGTTTTTCCCAGCAATTTCTTCTGCTAATTGACTCTCTAGATTTTTGATTCCTTGATTCGTCTTGAAGTGATATTTAACAAAAAATACTTCTCCAGCAGCATTGACCCATTTGAATGTATGGCTACCAAAACCATGCATGTGACGGAACGACAACGGAATGCCACGATCACTCATTAAAATTGTTACTTGATGAAGGCTTTCCGGTGAATGAGACCAAAAATCCCAAACTGCTTCTGGACTTTTCAAATGCGTCCGCGGATTTCTTTTTTGGCTATGAATAAAATCTGGAAACTTAATTGCATCACGAATGAAAAAAATGGGCGTATTATTGCCAACTAAGTCGTAATTTCCTTCATCTGTATAGAATTTAAGCGCAAAACCGCGAGGATCACGCAATGTATCTGATGAACCTAACTCTCCAGCTACAGTTGAAAAACGAGCGAATAAAGGTGTTTCTTTGCCAACTTCAGATAAAAAATCTGCTTTAGTATATTGTGCCATTGATTTGCTCACCTTGAAAATCCCATGAGCGCCAGCACCTTTGGCATGAACAACCCGTTCTGGCACGCGCTCACGATTAAAATGAGCTAATTTTTCTAATAAATGAACGTCTTGGATTAGGACAGGTCCAAATTCTCCTGCAGTTAGCGAATTTTGATTATCGCCAACAGGACTTCCTTGTGACGTAGTTAAATGTTGATTTTTCACCTAAAACACTCCTTCATCTAAAATTATACTCATTGTATAAAAAAAACACTCTGCATAACAAAAATAATGCTTAAAAACACTCAAAAACATTTGTTATTTAATAGAATGATTAAAAATAGCAATAGAATTTAAATCAAAAATAAATGTATTAACTTTAAACTGTTTACACCACCAAAAATAACAACCAATAATTCAAAGAAAACTAAAATGCTGTTTTTTTATTCAAAAAAAGACCTAGCATCCCAATCATGCTAGGTCTTTCGTTACTTTTTTTGAGGGACCGTTTTTATTGGTCATTCATCGTTATTGATTGATCGCAACAGTCGTGTCTTCAGTCGATAGACCTGTCATAGAGGTGCTATCGGAAAATATTTTTTCAACTTCTTGTTCTGATAAAATATTTTCTTTCTTAGGCATTGAAATCGTCGCTTTTTTGGCTTTTTGTGTAATGCTAATTTTACTAGATAATGATTCAAGTCCCATGTCAACGTTCTTGTCTTGTTGCGGTTTCACATTAATCAACATATTTGTTTTATTTTCTTTTGTATTAACAGAAACTTTAGCAGAAACATCTTTGACTTTTTCGAAAGGAACTTGTTCTTTACCTTTCTCAGATGTTTCTGTCGTAATTTTGATCAACTTTTGTAATTCTTTTTTTGTAAACGTATGGGTAATGGTGTCCCCTTTTTTCTCGAACGTATCCTTGTCTAATCCTTCTAAAAACTCTTTGTATTCCTTAGCAGACTGTTTTCGTTCTTTTTCCGATTCTTGATACTCTTTGATTGTATCTTGCCATTCTTTCGCACTTTCCTCGTTCATGGCTAAAAGATCAATGTATTTCCCTTTTAGTTTTTCTGTATCTAACTGAGAACTATCAATAGCACCGTCAGACATTGAGTCTGCGACAGCGACAATATATTCCATCATATCTGTTGCTAAATAGAGTTTTGGCTCTTTGCTCTCGTTATCTAATGATCCAATCAATGAAATCGGTACATCCATGCCCATCGCTTTTAATTTCATCTCTAAGTTGAATGCTTTTTCTTTTTTTGCATCTACTTGAATCTTCCCAGAAAGCGATGCGTCTTTGATTTGCGTGATGAGCATCCCAATCATAGGATTCGTTTGTGCACCATCTTCTTGTGAAAATTTCATGTCACTAATTGACATAGAGAAATCCCAAACCCCAGATTCTTGTGCGTTTTGATTGCCGATCCCTTGAATGAACTCATCTTTCGCACTTTTGCCACAGCCTGTCAGTAACAAAGCTGAACAGAAAACGCCTGCGATAATCCCCACTTTTCTTTTTAACACACTTTTTCCCCCTCATTATATAAAAAATTAATTCCCTTTTATTAAGAATAGCAAACATTGCTTATAAATAGCAAACATTGCTTATAAATAGCAATGTTTAATTTTAGATTTTCTCTCTTTTAATAAGTGGGATTGATTTAATCTTTTAGGTTTGAATCATTAAGCTGTATTATTTTTAAAATAAAATTGCTTTTCGCCAAAAAATACTGGGAAAAGTTCTGCTAAACTGCCAGCTAAAGGACCTTCTCGCAATTCTTTTTCAGTGACCCAAAACAAGGGTTGTTCCGTTTCTTCTGGTAGTTCATCCGCTGTTTCTGCAATGAATAATGCGGCTAATTCCCGCGCACCCGAACAATCATTCAGCCATTCTGCAACACCTACTAATTGTGGTTTCAGCACTAATCCTGTTTCTTCAAGGAGTTCGCGAACCATGGCTGTTTCCATGCCCTCGTTTTTTTCAACATGTCCGCCAGGGAACGTCCAACCAGGCCAATCCTTTTTTTGTCGTTCTTGCACAAGGATTTCATTTTTCTGATTTCTAATCATACATAATGTTGTTAATTCCACTTCAAAATTCCGCTTCATTTGGCACCTCATCATTTTTTCCTTTGTTAAGGTTACGATACAGAAAAACAGAGAAAGATTCAACTAAGAATTTTCTCTGTTTTATCATCTAGCTCTTTAATAAGTCGTATTGCGATTGATATAAATGATGATATAACGCATGTTTTGCCATTAGTTGATCATGAGATCCTTCTTCCACAATACGACCACCATCAATATAGAAAATTTTATCGCTATTTTTGATGGTAGAAAGCCGATGAGCAATAATAAACGATGTCCGTCCTTTTAGAAGTTGTTGTAGTCCTTCTTGTAACAATTCTTCTGTTTTTGTATCAATACTGGAGGTTGCTTCGTCTAAAATTAAAATTTTGGGATCTGCCAGTAAAGCACGAGCAAATGAAATTAATTGGCGTTGTCCTGCCGAGAGTGTACTACCCCGCTCTTCCACAACTGTTTCATAGCCATCTTTTAAATCCTTGATAAAATCGTGCGCACGAACAATTTTTGCGGCTTGGATGACTTCTTCCTCTGTGGCTGCTAAATTTCCGTATCGAATGTTTTCAATAATCGTTCCTGAAAAAATAAACGTATCTTGAAGCATTACCCCCATTTGTTTTCTTAACGAACGGAGTGTCACATCGCGAACATCATAACCATCAATTTTAACGGCCCCTTCATTCACATCATAAAAACGACTTAACAAATTGATGATTGTTGTTTTACCCGCACCTGTTGGCCCAACCAAGGCGATTGTTTGTCCTGGCTCAATATGAAAACTAACATCGGTCAAAATATTTTTTCCTTCTTCATAACGGAAATAAACATGCTGAAAGTCGACGGTTCCTTTAATTGGCGGCAACTCAATAGCTTGCGGCGCATCTTGAATTTCTGGAACAACATCCATCGTTTCAAAAATCCTTTCCAAATAGGCAGTTGCAGTAATCAGAGAATTGTAGAAGTTACCAATATTGATGACCGGATTCCAAAAGTTATTGATATAACCGATAAAAGCAATTAGCGTCCCAGTGGTAACGGACACACCTAATTGACGGATTCCTACGAAATAGATAAAACAAGTCGTAATAACGGATATATTTTGCACTGCTGGCCATAATAAATACTGGACACGCACAGCTTTCATAAAGGATTGACGATATTCTTCGCTTACCTCGTTAAAAATCTGGAAATTTTCATCTTCTCGTGCAAAAGATTGTGTAATTTTAATTCCTGAAATACTTTCATGAATATAGGCATTTAAGTTTGATTGTTTATTGCTAAGCTCTTGGTAAGCTTTCCGTTGTTTCCCTTGGATAAACAGAACCATCACGAACAACACAGGCAATAGCAGTAAACTGTATAAGGTTAATTTCACATCAATAAATAACATAAAAATTAAGGTGATAATCACATTAAATAAATCAGAAATTAAATTGATCAATCCGTTACTTAGTAAATCACTTAACGTATTGATGTAATTGACCACCCGTATTAAGATTTTTCCATGCGGCCGACTGTCAAAATAAGAAAATGGTAATTTTTGTAGATGCTCAAAAATTGAAAAACGCATATCTTTTAAAATATCTTGTCCAATTTCTGTGATGGCATATATTCGATAACGCATACACCAACCAATAATCACCAAGGAAAATAGGAAAATAGCCCCTAGTATCAAGAGTAACGAGAGATTCTTTTGTGGAATTACTTGGTCAATCGCAATTTTAGTAAAGTAAGGGCCTAACATACTTGCCAGATTAGCTAATATGATGACAAATAATGTTTTAAAAACAGCTTTTTTGTAAGGTTTAATATAGACGCCTAATCGTTTATAGTGAGACCAATTAAATTCTTTTTCTAAAGTCTCATCCACATCAAACGTATTTCTAGCCACGCGACTCACCTTCCTTTGTCAGACCTAATTGTTTTTGATATACGTCAAAATATTTGCCTCTTTGTTCGACTAATTCGCTATGCGTACCGCTTTCCACCACGCGGCCTTTTTCCATCATCAAAATTAAATTGGCCTCTCTCACAGAAGAAATTCGGTGGGCAATAATAAATGTCGTTTTCTTTTCCGTCAAACGGCCTAGTTCTTTTTGAATTTTTGATTCTGTTTCCATATCAACAGCGGAAGTTGTGTCATCTAAAATTAAAATAGCTGGATCTTTGGTTAAGGCACGGGCCAGTGAAATCCGCTGTTTTTGGCCACCAGATAGGCCAACGCCGCGTTCACCAACAATTGTTGCATAACCTTCGGGCATTCTGGAAATAAAGCTATGGGCATCAGCAATTTCAGCCATCATTTGCACTTGTTCCAAGTTAGCCAATGTGTTACCAAAAGCAATGTTATCTTCTATCGTATTGGAAAAAAGAAAGACATCTTGCATAACCATGGAGATATTTTCTCGCAATTTACGAACAGAATAGCTTTTAGCATCTTTTCCATCAATATAAACAGTGCCTTTGGTTGGATCGTAAAACCGAGCGATTAAGTTAACTAAAGTGGTTTTGCCTGAACCAGTTTCCCCTAAAATACCAATTGTTTCACCAGGTTTTGCTGAAAATGAAACATCCGATAAAATGGGGGTTTCTGGATCATCTGAAAAATGAAAGGACACGTGATCAAACGTCACATAGCCTTGGATCGGTTCTGCTTCTTTTTCCCGAGCAATGGGAATCTTCGGTTTCGTTGCTAATAACTGACGAATTTTAATGGACGATGCCGTAAAGCGTTGCACATCATTGATCAACCAGCCACTCATTCGCATCGGCATGTTCAACATCCAGAGAAAACCGTTAAAGGCCACTAAATCACCAATTGTCATCCGACCTTGAATTACAAAGAGGCCACCAAGAACTAAGGCAATAACATTTAAACTACCTGCAAAACCGTCTAACCACGGTAAATATTTTTTAGAGACATCTGCAGAAGCCATATTCCATTTTTTATAGTCTTCATTGTGCTTGTTAAACTTTTCAATTTCATAAGGTTCTTGAGAAAAAGCTTTAACCACCCGATTTCCACCAATATTTTCTTCGACCATTGAATTTAACCGAGAAAAACTTTCCCGAATCTCAAAAAATACCGGATGCGATTCCTTCGACATTTTTTGTGTTAACAGAAAAATCAAAGGTGTAATTAAAATTAATGCTAGCATCAATTGCCAATTGATCGTCCCCATCACAATCACGGCTGCGATGAACCATAAAATACATTCTAAGAGGTTATAAGTGACCCAAGAAACAAAATGGCGGATAGCGTCTGTATCCCCTGTCATTCGCGCCATAATATCGCCAACACGTGTATGATTAAAGAAATCAAAATCTAATTCTTGAAGTTTGACATACATATCTTTTCTTAAGTCAAATAACGCAGATTGTCCAACCGATTCAAACAAGACTTGATAACTATAACGAACAACTGTCCGAATAACGGTCACCCCAATCATAATCCCAAGAATTGGGACAAGCTCTTCAGTTTTCCCCTGATTGATTACTTGGTCTACAATTCTGCCAGATAACAATGGAATAATAACAATTAAAATAGCGTTAATAACGACAAAAATAACAGCTAGCAGTAACTTATTCTTATTTTTTTTAGCATATTGCCAAATCCATTCAAAACTATTCATTTTCTCCCCTACTCTCTCTTGTTTTTATGGACGTGTATAAGATTACTGTTTTTTTATAGGAAAAGAAATGGGCATTCTTGTATATTTTGATGTACAATATAGTATAGAAAGCGGATACAAGTAGGAGTGATTTTTTATGAACTACACAAATAGTCGAACGTTTAATCCTGAAATTTTATATGCCTTCGATCCTTGGAACGAAGAGACCCACCCTTATAATTGTCATCATCATGAATTTCTGGAAATATCTATTCTTTTAGAAGGTGAATCTGAATATATTGTTCAAGGGCAACAGTACCATGCCACTGCTGGTACGGTGTTTCTTTTTAATCCGCGAACGGAACATGGTGAGCAACAAAAAGCAGGAACTTACTCACATCAACTACACATTGGCATTTCAAATCTCTATTTAGAAGGCTTAGAGCGAAACGTATTTCCAAATAAATCAGCTTTATTAGATTTAAGTCATTTACATGGTGCTTTTTTAGAAAAAGCTTGGCAAATTGTTCATGAATTAAACCATCAAGAAGTTGAATCAGCGTTACAAATTAAAGCTTTAGTTATTGAACTATTGGTTTATATTTTAAGAAGCTTAGCAGTTGATCAAGAAAATAAAATTGAAACTCGGCTATCGAAAACGGAAAAAAGAAAACGAAATTTAGTCAATCATACGATTTATTATCTGGAAACGCACCATGACGAAGAAATTACTTTGGAACAGTTAGCTGAAATGTTATATGTTACCCCGACTTATTTGTCGAAAACCTTTAAAGCGGCCACAGGCGTTGGGCCAATCAATTATTTAATTCAAATCCGCTTAAACCATGCGAAAGAATTGCTGAAAAATGATTCCTTAAGTGTCAAAGAAGTGGCAAAAACGGTTGGTTACGAAGATGCCTATCATTTCAGTAAATTATTCAAAAAATATTATGGAAAATCCCCTTCACAATTTTAAGATAAAAAAACAAGGAATCGTCGGCTTCATTGCGTCCGTTTCCTTGTTTTTGCTTTACGTTGACTCTTTTAACTGTTTCGTCATTGTATAATCGGTATGGCGTTCATTTCCCATATAAAAATCATGTTCATCTGTTTTGACGAAGCCTAATGATTGATAAAATTTTTGCGCTGGATGATTATGTTCCCAAACACCTAACCAAACCGTCTCTTTTTCTGCTTCTTCCGCTAATTCAATTGCTTTCGTAATCAAATGTTTGCCTAAGCCTAAACGCTTAAAAGATTTACGAATATAAATGCGCTCAACTTGTAACGCTTGTGGATGTTGATAGGTAATCTGAGCATCACCGTGATTTAATTTCACATAACCTGCAAGTTCATTATTATAAAAAGCAAAGAAATATTGCGAATCTTTATGTAAGATTTCGCTTTCTAAAACTGCTGGACTAAATTTCCTCTCATAATGTGCCTGTAAATCCTCTTCGTTTTCGCCATCTCCATAAGTATCTGCAAAAGTCTCTTGGCAAATGGCCTCTAATTCTGGTACGTCTGCGACGGTACACTCTCTAATAAATACTGACATACTAAAACTCCTTTGTAGATTAAATCAACTGTTTAATTAAAATTAAACAAGGATTCCAAGCGTCCCATAATGTCGGAAAAACCTCAAGGCGCTTAAAACCCAATGATTCGTAAAAACGAATAGTATGATCGTACACGGAATAATTTCCTTCGTCAACTGTTTTGACTTGAATAAAAAAATAGTTATTTTTAGAATACGTTTCCACGCTTTCTATCAATAACTTGCCGATACCTTTGCGATGATACCGCTTTTTAACTGCCATACAATGGATTTCTACTGTATCTTTACTTGTTTCTGAAAGTGTTATAAAACCGAGTATTTTATTCTCTACATCCTTTGCCACCCACATAGGTAAAGTGCTAGCTATATCGATATACTTGCGGGTCTCTTTTTCAAGGCCAAACCATTCTGGAAGATTAAACAATACTTCTTGTGCTGCCTGAGTCTTTTTATCTGCATTTTTTTCCCTTATAATTGTAAATTCTTTCAATTTACAACCTCCTTTTTGTTTACATAACAAAATTATTGTATACACAATCCTTTTTATTAAATAATAGCATAGGTAGTTTAAAAATGTAAGTTAGTCATTTATTCTTTATTATTTCCTTAAAACGACGCCTTTTCTCGCTAAATCTGCCCTTTCTTTATTTTTTTCTGTTAAACTAAACGTATTAAGTCTATGAGGAGCGTGCGTATATGGATTATCTGAACACCTATAAGCGGTTGCTAGCATTGGCAGATGCAGGTCTTTTTTACGGGAAAGATGCTTTTGATCAAGAACGTTACCAAGAACTACGGGAACTTACGTTACAACTTATTAGCACAACCGGACACGAAGCGACTGTTTTGCCCGACTTAGAAAAAATCTTAACTAAAGAGGAAGGTTATCCAACACCGAAAGTAGATGTTCGCGGTTTGATAAAAAAAGAGAATCGTTTTTTATTAGTTGAAGATTTACAGACCAAAGAATGGTCATTACCTGGTGGCTATGCCGAAATTGGCTGCTCCCCTAAAGAAAATATTGAAAAAGAAGTATTGGAAGAAACTGGCTTAGTTGTTACAGCAAAAGAATTGCTTGCTGTTTATGATACAGATAAACGAAAAGACATTCCTCAACTATTTCAGTACTATAAAATGATCTTTTCTTGTGAGATTTTAGAAAATCATCCCTTTGAAAAAAACATTGAAACCTCGAATTGTGCTTATTTTTCTTTAGATAATCTCCCCCCTCTTTCTATCAAACGAACAACGAAAGAGCAATTAATGGCATTAATGAACCAAACAACTGGAGCGCTTAGTGACTAACAAAAAGAGGTCGGGACAGAAGTGTTTAACTCCGAGAAATAAGAAGGAATTTCCGAAAATTGTTCTTTAATTTTTGGAGAATTTCGGCTTATTTCCGAAGGAGTTGCTTCTGTCCCCGCCGTTTATCAATTTTTAAGCCTGGGCCAAAAATCCAAAGTGATTTTTGGCCCAGGCTCTTTTTCTATTATTAATTACATATTTTCTAAAGCGGCTTGGGCTAATAAGTTTAAGTAGTTCCAAGGGCGATCAAAATGTGGTTGGAAGAAGAAATCAGAAATCGCTAAATCTTCGACAGTCATTTTATTTTGGACCGCTAATGATAAAGTATTGGCAGATTGTGTGATATCATATTTAGACATCAATTGACCACCAACAATGCGTTGTGTTCCTTTTTCATAGACTAATTCCATCAGAACTTTTTCAGTTGTTGGCATAAACTCTGGACGATAGTTATCTTCGAAAACAGTTGCTTCGACATCTAGTCCGTTTAATTTGGCACTTTCTTTTGTCACACCTGTTGAACCAATTTTCCAACCGAATAAATATAAGCCAGAAGTTCCCTGTGTGCCACGATAAGCCAATTTTTGTTCAGTCAAATTACGACCTACTAGCATACCTTGACGAACAGCATTCGTTGCTAACGGGATATAATTTTTTGTTTGACTTGGGTTGTAGTGAACAACTGCACTATCACCCGCAGCAAAAATATCAGGATTGCTTGTTTGCATATACTCATTGACTTCAATTGCACCGTTTGGTAACATGTCAACTTTATCTTTTAATAATTCTGTATTTGGACGGAAACCTACACACATAATCACCATATCTGCTTCGAATTCTTGACTTGGTGTAATAACTTTTGCCACTTTTCCTTGCTCATCCGCTACGAATTGTTGGACATTTTCACCTAAAGCTAAGTTAACGCCACGATCAACTAATTCTTTTTCTAGAACATCTGTGAATGGCTTATCTAAATATTTATTTAAAATGCGGTCTAACCCGTCAACTAAAGTGACTTCTTTACCTGATTCTACAAAAGCTTCTACTAATTCAATACCAATATAACCGCCACCAACGACAACGACACGTTTGGCATCTTTCGCTTTTTCAATAATCACGTTGGCTTGTGAATAGTTTTTACATAATAAAATATTTTCAGCATCAATTCCTGGAATTGGTGGAATAATTGGCCAAGAACCAGTTGTCATCACTAATTTATCATAAGAAACGGTCTCAGTTGCGCCCGTTTGTAAGTTTTTCGCTATAACAGTTTTGTCGTCCACGTTGATTTCTTCAACATTGTGTTCCATCTTCACTGTTGCTCCTAAAGAAGCCAGTTCTTCTGGATTTGAATAAAATAAATCAGCAGCATTTTTAACTACGCCTCCAACGTACAAGGCAATTCCGCAAGATAGGAAGGAAATATTGTCATTTCTTTCATATACAGTGACTTCCGCCTCCGGGTGATTTGCTAAAATACTTTTAACTGCTGAAGTTCCAGCATGGGTACATCCTACGACTACGACTTTCATGTTGTAAATCCCTTCTTTCACAATCTTTGTTTTGCAGAGGTGACGTCTCCCTCTGTCTGTTTAAAATATATCAGAGGAATCAAGCTTATTCGAGTTCTATGCTTGTGAATCGCATATAAAAAAATTCACAAACTGTTGCTAATTCTTAATAATAGCTAGTTAATTTTTTGTTTTTAAGAATTTAAAAGTCAATAACCACACAAAAAAACAAGCATAAGAGTGAAAACTCTTACGCTTGTGAAATTTGCCTAGACAAGTGACTTATCTTTTGATAAATTTTTAACAGTATGTAATTTTTTACACATTCTCCTGTTGTGCTTGTTGGCAATCTGGACATAATCCATATAATTCTAAACGATGTTCATTAATTTCGAAGCCTGTTAATTTACTAGCGGCCATTTCAACGTCCTCTAACCCTGGATAATGAAAATCAACGATTTTACCACATTTTTGACAAATCACGTGATAATGTTTCTTCGAACTAAAATCAAAACGACTAGATGCATCGCCATAACTCATTTCTTGAACGAAACCGATTTCAGTAAATAAACGTAGATTGTTGTAAACCGTTGCTACACTCATATTTGGAAAATGATCTTCTAATGCGCGATAAATTTCATCAGCTGTTGGGTGTGTATGATTTTCGATTAAATATTCCAAGATAGCATAACGTTGCGGAGTAATTCGGATATTGGCTTCTTTTAATTCAGCAAGTGCATTTTTAACCAATACGTTGTCCATCTTTGTATCCCTCCCCTGTCTATCTTTCTTAAATAATACTATTTCTTATTACGATTGACAAGAATTATTGTAGGATTCTCGTGGAAAAAACGAGCATTTTACTAAACTAAGAGAAATGCTCGTTTTTTGGCGTGTTTTTTATTCTGGAAATTCGTAAAGAGCTGTCGAAAGATAACGTTCACCATTATCTGGAACCAGCGCTAAGACACGTTTGCCTGCGCCTAATTCGACTGCCAAATCAATGGCAGCTTTAATTGCTGCCCCTGCTGAAATCCCCACAAGGATGCCCTCTTTTGGCCCCATTAAACGAGCAGTTTCTAACGCGTCTTCACTAGAAACGGCGGCAACTTTTTGATAAACAGTGGTGTCTAAAACTTCTGGGACAAAACCAGCGCCTATTCCTTGGATTTTATGTGGACCTGGTTCGCCACCTTCTAAAACAGGCGACTCCGTTGGTTCTACTGCAACAATTTCAATATCTGGAAAAATCCGTTTCAATTCATGGCCAACTCCTGTAACGGTTCCTCCAGTGCCAACACCAGAAACAAACGCATCTAAGCCACGTTTACCAAAGACATCAACAATTTCTTTTCCTGTTTTTTGTTCATGTACCATTGGATTAGCTGGATTATTAAATTGCAAAGGCATGAAGTACCCATGTTCTTCTGCTAATGCTGTGGCTTTTGCAATTGCCCCTTTCATTCCTTCGGCACCAGGGGTTAATAATAAATCAGCCCCATATGCTTGCATTAATTTGCGGCGTTCAATACTCATAGTATCTGGCATCACAATCTTAACTGGATATCCCAACGCAGCACCTACCATTGCTAACCCAATGCCTGTATTACCACTAGTCGGCTCAATAATCGTTTGTCCAGGTTTTAGGCGACCATCTGCTTCGGCTTGTTGGATCATGCTTAAAGCAATTCGATCTTTCACACTGCCACCAGGATTAAAGAACTCTAGTTTAACAAAAACATCTGCAGCTCCTTCTGGTACCATCCGTTTTAATTTCACAACTGGGCTTTGACCAATTAACTCTGTTACTGATTTTACATAACCTTTAGTCATAATCCTACATCCTCCAATTTTACAAACAATATAATAATTCTTTCTCTAAGCATAGCTCAAAAAAACGATTTCTACCAGAAAAACGAATTTTAGTTTGTGAAAAATTAAATAAAAAAACGGATTATACTCATCCAATAATTGCTGCTGGCCCTACCTATTTTCACGATAAAAGACCTTACAAAAACTACTGCTTTTGTAAGGTCTTTCTTCAACTAAATAATTGCAAAATTAACCGATTTGGATGGTTTGACCCACCGATAAAACAGAATCCAATGTTAATCCATTTAGTGACATTAAATTATCAACTGTCGTTCCAAAACGTGCAGCAATGTCCCACAATGTGTCGCCGTTTGCGACAGTGTAACTTTGACTAGCTACAGTTTCTGCTGTTGCTGTTGCAGAAGCCGCTGTATCGATTGTTGTATCAACGGTTCCCGTTGTATCTGAATAACTAGTGGTTTGAGCGACTGGTGCTCCCCAATCATATTGAGTTAAATTATATGCTTCAATTAACCAATTCAATTTTTCGGCATAGCCTGGATCAGTTGCATAACTTCCAGCTAAAGCGGCTGTTGCATCGCGATAACTGCTAGTATTACTCTTCCAAACGCCAGAATAATGGTATGTATCCCCAAAAGCAGTGGAACGAATAACATTGGCATGATCTTGGAACGATTCCGCATAAGAATTATAACTTCTAAATGCTGCTGTGACGGTCACCCATTGTCCGTCTAAATATTCTTTTGTTGGCATATAAACAGATTGTCCATTATAACTTCCTTTTACACCAAACAAGTTATAGTTCGGTGCAGATGCTAACCCAGAACTACCATAACTACTTTCTAGCAACGCTTGAGCAATCATGACGGAAGCATACATATCATTGCTATTGGCAACGGCTGCTGCTGAATTTCCGATTTCATTAATAAATGCTTGCTGGCTTGATTCTGCTTGGGCAGGTACCGCAGCACCAACCACAGGTGCTAAAATCATTGAAGTCCCCGCAACGGCGGTAGCACGTTTATAAGCTTTTTGCTTTTTAAGAGCTTTTTGAATATGTTTACTACTTCTTGTTAACTGTTCGCTCATTCATTTTTCCTCCTCACTGTCTCACTTTTCTATTTTACCGTTAATTTCCTATTGAAACAAGAAATAAACGTATTAAATTTTGAGTTTTAAAATTTCTGTAATGTAATTGAAATCTTGTTTGTATTTAATTAACCCTCTTCACACTTGTGAAAACAACCACTTCTTCTTTTCAATTTGATGAGATTTTTGTTATTTATCCTCTTACTTTTCTTTATTTATTGTGATAAAATTTTTAATGGACTTGTCACTTTTTGAACAAACTTTATAAGAGAAGTCTGTTTTTGTAGTCAAAAACAACTATTACCAAGTAGTTGTTGTATTACAAAATGAATTACATAGAAATGTAGGTGGTTAGATGAAGAAACAACAATCGGGTTTAACAAATCAAGTGACGTTTTTATTAGCGTTAACTTGCGGGGTCGTGGTCGCCAATATGTATTATATTCAACCAATTGGCACCCAAATTGCTCAGG